>Ga0228662_1000222_pt1 | contig 31680 bp, 19 predicted proteins | sample 76DmetaG_FD_183173 | JGI IMG/M metagenome (GOLD analysis project Ga0228662, IMG submission 183173) | Seawater microbial communities from Monterey Bay, California, United States - 76D | ecosystem: Environmental > Aquatic > Marine > Coastal | place: USA: California | collected 2016-11-10
CATTTATATTGATTGGACTTAGCACCTCGTTTTCTAACGAGAAAAGCCCTTCTGAAGTTGATATCAGCAAGCTCCTGTTTTCCGGGGTATAATAGCTTGAGAAAATATCTTTCCCTTTTAAAAATGAAGTGGTTCTGAAGTTGTCAACTTTAGAAACCCCTTGAGAGGATATGATGACGAGTTGATTTAGTTCTTTTTCATAATAGAGCTCTTTTATATTGGAAGATTCACTGTGGACTAAAACCTTTCTTTTACTCGAATTATTTTCTTTTAAATTGATTCTATACACATTTCCCTTGAAGGTTCCTACGTATATTTCCTGAGCATTAGCAATAACAATTTTACGTATTCGTTCATTGATTTTGATGGGCGGAATCTCATTTTTAGAAGCTCCGTTGAGAACGTATAAGTACTGATCATCTCCTCCTAAGGCGATTATATTATCATTGTAAACACTAATGGAGCGGATGGAAGAGTTTTGCTTTATTTTTTTAATGAGCATGGACGTTTCTCTGTAGGTATTTTTATTTTCTAGAGCTTTAAGACCTGTTTGTAACAAGACAAATAGCCCCTCTGTAGTTATTTTTCCAGAGTTGGTCTGCTCTATCAGGACTTTGTATTGATAATATTTTAATAAAGCTTCCTTAATTGTAGCAATGACAATTGGGTTTGAAGCCGCATCTGAGGATTCGTCAATCAAACGTTCTAGACGGAGCATAACAGGATAAAATTCTGTTTCCAGGAGAGCAATTTGTTTTAACTTTTCAGCCTGAGCTGTCGCTTTAGTTGCATTATCTTTTTGAACAAGGGCCTCATTTTGTTTTTCCATTGCAATCTTTTCCGAAACCTTTGCTAATTCTCTTTGTTGTTCTGCTTCTAATGCACTCTTAACAGCCTCTCTTCTTTCTTTACGAGCAATTCTGAGATATTTTTGGGCTTCTATTTTAGCCGAGTCTGCCAGTTGTTTTTCTTTCAAAGCCATTTGCTCTTTTTGTTGGGCAATTTTCCGGGCAATATCAGCTTCATTTGATTTTTCAAGCGCTAGTTCTTTTGCTTTGTTTGCCTCTATGAAATTTTTCTCTGCCGCTGCTTTGTTAATGAATGCACCTATAGCCATAATAGTTGCTACAATGGTCAGCACACTTATTGCTGAAATTACTCGCTTTGTGATTAATTTTTTACGCTTGATTCTTCTCTCCTCGTTGCTTTTGAGTTGATTAAAACTTTTTTCACTGCTATTTATATAATCAATAGTTTTTTGAAAATTTAGCGCATATTTTTTTGCCCAATTTTCGTTAATAGTTTCTGAATCTTTCCAATTTATAGCCATTTCAAGTTCGGGAGAGACCATCAAACTAATTTCATCAAGATGATTTTTATCAGCTAATGAGGCGTATTCTTTGTAATTTTTGTAGGCTTGTTTTTCATCTTCAATCCAAGTATTTTCAAGCGCCCAATTTTTGTTTTTATTGTATTTGAATTGAAGAACATCGCCCAAGGCATATGTTTTTTTATTTTGGTTTACAATTCCAGAAATTTTATTTTCAAAAATCTCAATGGAGTCACCAAAATCTTTTTTAAACCAATTGATTAGCCGAATTGCTTCTTTCTTTTCAAGTTGAGTTATTTTAAGAATACGGGTAATAGTATTTGCAAAAAAGGGATTCTCAGAATTTTCAAAACTCATCGTTGCCTTAACTATTTTGGCGAAATTGATTTGATCTGAATCTGATAATGCTTTGAATGAAGCGTCTATTTTTTTTGCGATGACACCCTTTATACCCCCGAGGTTTTCAATTTTTTCTACCGTAATTTTATTTTCGCCCTCATCAGTTTCGTTGAGTAATACGTAGAGTAAATATTGAATATTGGGCAGGAGACTTAAGTCATTTGAAACAGCACTTAAAAGCATGCTGTATGCCTCAGGATCAATGGCAATTCCATTTGCAATAAAATTATTTTTTAACAATGATTTGAGACCTTCATTGCCTATGCTTTGAATGGAATAGTGCGATTTACTAAATAATTCTTGGAGCTTACTGTATCTGCTGAGTTCAGAAATATAATCTGCCTGTAAGCTAATCAAAAAATAAACGGAAACTTCATTGATTTTCGCTGTTCGCGAGATGATATCCATTAACAAGGCATCCTCCCCTTTGTTTTGATTTGAGACCGCATTGAGAACAAAAAGGTCTTCAAGTTGGTCCACGATTATCAATAGATTCTTCTTCTTATTGATCTCTGAATCTTTATATATTTTTGAAAGCGATAAGATATTATCTTCTTCGATTATTTTTTTATAATTTGAAAAGTCTTCGGTGTTAGCCTTCATATTTTTATTCAACACCCCAGAGTTAGTGAGTGCTGAAACCATATTTTCTATGGGGTTGACACCAGGTCTAAATTGACAAATAGCCCATTCCTTTCCTGCTTGACCCAAAAAACCCTTACGGAGTCTTGGAATTAATCCAGCATTGATGAGTGAAGATTTACCTGAACCTGATGCACCTGTAAGGGTAATAAGCTTGTTCTTCTGTATTATTTGAAGTAAGTTTTCTACCTCTTTGTCACGTCCGTAAAGAATGGAACTATCTTTTTCTTGGTAGGAAACCAATCCAACAAGTTTGTTCTTGATATTCAACATCATATAGTATTAAGCTCAAATGTATCAAAATTTGAAATTTGAATTGTATTTTTATAAAAAATAAAAAAATGTTTCGGTTTTTTTTTACTTATGATTTGATTTTTGAACTCGATAAGGAGCTCAAAAGGGATCATAAAATTGTTCAACTGATGGTTGATGAATACGATTTGTTTCTTTTGTCAAAATCATTATTGAACGGTATAGAAAAAAATATGGTAGTGGAAATAGTGATCATTTCAACCAGTAACAAAAAATCAATGAAACTTGTTAATTTATGCAAAAGGCTAATTGATTTAGACGTCGAAATCTACTGGAAGCTTGATAAAACTCTTTTTGTAAAAGAAGATTACTTCGCAATTTTCGATAAAGAATACTTGATTTCCAAAAGAGAACAACCTGAATTCGAAAGTTTTGAGAGTCTTGTAAAAATTAAGAATGAATTTTTTAATGGTTTGACATTGGCGTCAAAAAAATTAACTCTTTTTGATGGTGAAATTGATATTCAATTTGATGTAGATAAAAGTATCATTTATCCCAACGAAGAAGTTTTTTTAGAATGGAATGTAAAAAATGCCCATCAAATTGAGATTGAGCCTTTGCAAGACAAGCTAGACTTTAGTGGGAAAAAGAGTTTCCTTTTAAAAGAAGACACCAAGTTCACTTTAGTTGCAAAAAACAATGGGAGTCTGCAAAAGAAAAGTATTTTTATTCGGGTGCTGAAAGCAAAAGAAATAGAGTTTGATGTCGAAGTTTACGATCCTTTAATCAAAGAATACATATTGCTTAAACCTATTTCTGCAGGTCAAGGAAATTATGCAGTCTATTTAGGGCAAAAAGTGAAAATTTCATGGAATATTAAAATGATGGGAAAGTTAATAGAATCTAATCTTGGAAACCTTCCGTTATCGGGTTTTGAAGAATTTGAAACGCATAAGAATACCGAGTTTCATTTTACTTTCAAATCACTGAACTTTACCGATAAAAAATCCATCTTTTTGCATTGTTTTGAAAACAATGAAATATTTTCTAAATCAGAAGAAACACAAGCCACTGAAATAATCCAAGAGACATCAATACCTCTTCATAAAAAAATCTTACATTTAATCATTAATTTTTTTACTAAATTATTGTTTAAAAAATGAATCCTAATAACAAAATTAGTTTTGTTAATCGTCTGTTGATTCAATCTTCGGGAGCAAGTATAGAGCTTTTAAGGGATTGTCCCCGTTTCGAGCTTACTAAATATTCGAGTATCGGGCTAACGGTCATTTTTACTGCACTTCTTGCTGTTGTTTCTTCTTTTTTTGCCCTCTCACTTGTTTTTGATCTTTTAGCCCTAAATGTGGTTTTGGCTTTGTTTTGGGGGGCAATAATTTTTAATTTAGATCGCTACATCATCTCCAGTATGCGTCCATCTGAAAACAAGTTTTATGATTTTCTAAAAGCAACGCCAAGATTTTTTATCGCCATAACGATAGCGATCATTATTTCAAAGCCACTGGAATTAAAGATTTTTAAATCTGAAGTAGATTCTTTTCTTAAAATGGAAAATGCGGATTTAATTTCTAAAGTGGAATTAAAGTATGCCAATTCACTCGAAGAAAACACCTTAAAGAAAAAGGAGGTTGAGGAGCAATATGCCACTTTATTAATGCTCAGAGAACAGTATTATGAAGATTATAAATGCGAGTGTGACGGTACCTGTGGCACCAAGAATAGAGGGAGAGGAATTGAATGTTTTAGCAAAAAAGAGAAGTATGAAATGTTTCAATCTGAACTCCTTCAAGAAAAGAAGAAACGGGATTCCATTCTAACGGTTTTAGCATCAAATGAGATCATCATTAAAAATGAAATCACAGATCAAAAGGAGATTGTATCTTCTTCTTTGTCGTATGGTTTGCTAGACCAGATTCGTGCGTTAAACAGTTTAGATTCTTTTTCTTCTTTGTTTATTGTACTAATGTTTGTTTTGATAGAGATCACGCCGATCATCACAAAGTTATTGTCCAGCAAGGGACCCTATGAGAATCTGCTACTGGAGTATGAAAAGAAATTTGAAGTGAATTATTTGAAGGCATTGGATAATTTGGATCATGAAAGAATGAAGAATCAAAAGCTCAAAGAGATGTCTGCAAAATTTGAACTTAGGTCAAAAGAAAAACAGATTCAAGATATCATTAAGCAAGATGCGCATGATCGTTATGATAAAATTAGATCAGATTTGGAAAATAAGATCTCTAAAAATTAATGGCCATGAATAAAAATCAAATTTTCCTTGTATTCTTTTCTTTTCTCTTTACTTTAGGATGTAAATCATTGATGAATCCCGCAGAATCAGAATCAATTTCTCCCATTTCATTAGATGAATTATCCACTCCAAGGAAGGTTGAACCTCAAAATTTACTGGGCTCTTTAGCTGTTGAAGCGTCTAAACAAGCTGAAAATTTAATCAAACAAAAAGAGAATAATCTGGCCAGTTATTACCAGAATTATTTAGATAGTTTAAAGCAAGCCCTTGCTGACTCAGGGAAAGTTCAAATTAAAGGCTACGAAGATTTTCTTATTGACTTACTCTCTGAGACTACTGCAAATGACACTATTTATTTGGCAAATTTAGTAACTGAGTCTAATTCCAAAGATGTTCCATTGACATTTCAATATACTGCATTGAAAAACGATAAGTTTTTCTTTGAAATAGAGTGTTTGAAAAGTAACTCATTGTCTGAATTAATCTATGATGGAGTAGATATTCAATTTATCGAGGGAAGCGAAACTAGGTATGAATATTCTGACCTCAAAAAGAAAGACAAAATTAAGGGTGTGTTTAAAGTATTGGAAGACAATCCGGTAGTTTTGAATATAAACAAAAAAGGATTTTCCAGAGCCACTTTACGTGTTAAAGTCAAAAAGATACTAGGAAGTAATTTGATTGTTGAAAAGCTACTAGATAGCATAGAGGAAACTAAAATGGTGGTCAGAGAAGTTACCGATACTGTTTATCATTTGATTGATGATAAGCAATATTTTTTGTCCGCTCAATTGGATTTTTCTAATTCGCATGAAATCAGAATGCCCGTGATCATAAAAGATCTGGAGAATGTGATTGGATGGGCCTACTGGATTGGGCTGGATGATGATATCAATCAATATGAGGAATTAACCAAAATAACTTTTGAGGATCCTTTAAAACTTTTCGCAAAAACAGAATTACTAAAATTGGCTTCAGAGTTTCATTTGCCTAAAGTTCTGAGTGACAATATTGATGTTAATTTCTCAAACAGTACTCGCGATTACAAAAGCTTAAACAGTAATGAGTTTTATTCTTTTTTCAAATCTGATTCACTTTCAGAACCGAATAAAGGTCGATTCGATATAGTCAACGTTTCCAAACTTTACGATTTAAATGTCGCAGTAAAGGTCATTGCAGTGAATAAAGAGCTTTACAAAATTGAAGAAGAAGAAACAACATACAAATACAATGAATACATTAATATATCTCTTTTAAAATGACCCAAAATTTTACGAGTTTTATCGTTTGCCTTATACTTGGATCGCTTCTTTTCTCATCTTGTAGGCGTCAGTCAATGCAAATGAGATCAAGTCTTAGGAGGTCACAAAATGATGTTCGATATTTTAATCGAGATGTTGATAATATTAAAGGAGTATTGGGTATTGAAGGGGCTGATGAAGATAATCCAGAAGATTCAACAGCATCTAACATTTACACACCTATTGATCAGAAAAATATTTTCACTTCTTATGGCTATGTATATGATGCCATAAATGGTTCTGACGATGTCATTAACAGCTCTAATTTTTATTGGGATTCTATTCAAAAAGTATATTATGTTCGTGATAAAAAGTATAGTAAAATAAAACCTGAATATGAGGTTTTTGGTTGGCATCCTTCTTGGATGGGGAGTGCATGGCAAAGCTATCCTTTTGAACTGTTATCGACTCTTTCTTATTTTTCATACAAGGTAGACCCTATGACAGGATCTTATACCAATTCTAAACAAATGGAAGAATGGCGAACCACAGCCATGATTGATTCCGCAAAATTGAAAAAAACAAAAGTTTTACTTACCGTGTCCAGTCATGGATACAAAAACAACACTTCTTTTTTAGGAGATCAAGCCAAATGGAACGTATTGATTGATTCAGTTTCAACCCTGCTTCTGGATCGTGATGCGGATGGAGTTGATTTGAATTTTGAAAATCTACCCTATCTCAAAAGGGGTAGCTTCAATCGATTTGTAAAAGAACTCAGAAATAGATTAAATCAAAAAATAACGAATAAAACACCTGTGATTTCCCTTACGCTACCCGCTGTGGATAGCCGAGAGATTTTTGATGTAGTAGACCTTGAAAAGTATGTTGACCTTTTTGTCATAATGGGCTATGATTATAATACTGGACCTCAATTGCAAGGGGCAGTAGCACCCTTAATTCCATATGAAACAGAAAATCTAAGTCTGAATAATACCTTAAAGTTTTATTTGAATAAAGGGATCAAACCTTCTAAAACAGTTTTAGCACTTCCATACTATGGAAGTATGTGGGAAGGAAATATTGACGAAGACGGATCTACAATTTCTAAATTTGAAAGGAAAGTAACGTACCGTGAGGTCATGTCAATTTTTAATGAAGAGTTTATTACTAAAAATAATTTGAGTCCAGTTCTTGAAAAGAAAAGTATGACTAATTATTTTAATGTAATTTATCCAGACAATTCAACAAAAGAGGTGTGGTTTGATGACGATTATACTTTGGGGAAAAAGTATGATTTTGCGATTGTAAATCAACTTAAGGGAGTTGGAATTTGGGCGTTGGGCTATGATAATGGGTATAATGAACTTTGGGATGTAATAGAATCTAAATTTGCAACAGATGCCATTCCGGTTATTGATCCTGTGGGACAGATTGAGGGATATCCCATAAGAGTGAGTCAATTTATTTTGCAAAAGAAAAACCTTCTTTTAGTTACGTCAATATTTTTCTTGTGTGCAGTTGTTATTGGATTTGTAATTGCTCTTTCTGATTGGAAAGTACGAGATTCAATTGTGAGGAATCAATTTCATCGTTTCATAATGGTGATGCTTGTTTTTATTTTTCTTACTCCAATAATCTATTTAATTAATGAAGTATTTTATTTGAAATCAACTTGGAAATATTATGCTGTTTTCATCATTGGAGGGCTGACAATTTACCTGTCTTCATTGATAAAAATTAAATCAATAAACAGACCTTAGAATGAAAAACATCATAGTTAGAGAGCTTTTTTGGTTGGTGATTAGTCTATTGATTTCTTTGATTGGTTCTTTTATTTTTTTGGAGTTATTGTCCATTAGCTCAAAAGAACCTGAATTAAATTCATTAGAAAAACTGTTCACATTACAATTATATATCATTGGATGTATTGTAACCTTTATTTCAGTTTATATAGTTAGAGTAGTAATTTCATTCATTCAGAAAAGAGTTTAAATTTCAATCTATGATTCATAATGTAGTCGCATCCATAGGGTATCGCTTAGATGAGTACATAAAAAACGCACTCTCTTTGTCAGAAGAAACAGTCATTGTATCAAGTCTTGTGGATATTAAAGGAAATGTCAATCCAGATATAGAAAATAAAGTAACTATTTTTCTATTAAATATCGAAGAAGAACGCACCGCAAAAAACGGTCATTTTCAATCACATGCGGGTTCAAATCCACCCGTAACGATCAATATATATTTAATGTTTTCTGCATATTTTCCAAATTTTAACTATATGGAATCTTTGCGTTATATTTCTTTGGTTATTGAATTTTTTCAATCCAATAATTCTTTTGCGAGCTCAAATACGCCTTTGCTTTCAAACTCCATTGATAAGCTTTTTGTGGAAATTTCTAACGTAGGTATTGATGAGATTAGTAAGTTATGGTCCAATATAGGTGCTAATTATGTCCCCTCAGTAGCCTATAAAATAAAGCATATCGTATTTGATGGAGAGAACATATCGCAAAATGTTTCTTCAATTTTATAAGGTGCCAAACAGCTTAATTAAGTAGAATAAAAATCAGAGATGAATAATCGTTTTCAATATACCAATAGTTTTAGTAAAATAATGGAGTTTTCTGTTTATCACGATTACTATGAAGACAATAAGCTTGAGGCTGCCCAGTTGATTCCCTCTCAAGAAACGAAAGAGCTCATTCGAAATTATAATCTGTTATTGAGAAAGAAAGGAAACAGTTTCTTCCTATTAAAAAACAATAATTCTAATTTAGACAGTCAAGTATTTAACGGAGAGGTTGTTTTGAATTTTAAGTTGTTATTCAACGATCCATTGTTTTTAAACATAACAGACATACCTTTTGAATATCAGCAAAAGTTTATTTTTAATTCTGCCAATTCCGAGGGGGGGAGGCTGCATCCCAAAACATACGTAGAGGAGTCGATAATTGAACTGCATCCAGAAAATGAAATTTTCGGTGAAATTAATTTATTGATTAATGGGAAAAATGAATTTTTTGGAGTTAATGAATCTGAAGAAGAAACAAAACCACTTAAATATTTTGTTCGATTCAACTCTAGACCGGTTAAATTTCGGTATAATTTTTATTTTTCAAAAAAGGAAAATGATTTTCAAAACTTTTTTTTAATTGATGACAATACCAACGTCCAGTATAATGATTTTAGTAAAAGGATGTTAGAGAATGGCAAGGAGGTTTATTCCTTAATTTTGCCGGATGAAATTCTGATGAAAGAAAAATATCAACATAAGATATTTTTAAAAAAGGAGGATGAATTTAATAAGTCTTTTAGTAAATATTTGGCACATCCTCAACCTATCAATATTAAATTTGAATCAATTTTAGAGGAATTTATGTTGGAAGTTTTTGAAAAAGTAGATTAAAAAGTTATTAACTATATTAAATTGTATATATTGCAGATGATAAAGCATCAAAAATAACAAATAACACATAACAAATGGCAACAACATTAGCTACTCCAGGAGTATATATTGAGGAAAAAAGTTCTTTCGGATCTTCAGTTGTACCCGTACAAACAGCAATACCAGCTTTTATAGGGTATACTGCTAAAGCAAGTAGAGGCTCAAAAGACCTTACTAACACTCCCACAAGGATCTCATCACTAGGACAATTTGAAGAATTGTTTGGAGGAGCTCCGCAAACTAAGTTCAATATTGAATCAGATGATTCAGCGGTAGGTTTTAAGTTAACTGCTGTTGAGGAAACCAAATTCATGTTGCACAGTTCAATGCGCTTATTTTATGCAAACGGCGGTGCAGATTGTTACATCGTTTCTGTTGGAAATTATAGTGAAAAAATTGATGCTGCCAAATTAAACGATCCAAAAGGAAGTGGTTTGGCAACACTTGAAAAATTCTTAGAGCCAACGATTGTTGTAATTCCGGATGCGATTCTTTTGGATGAGAATGATTGCTACAGCCTTCAGGCTGCAATGGTTCAGCACTGTGGTTATAAGCTAAAAAATAGATTTGCTATTTTGGATGTTTATCACGGTTCTAAAGAAAGAACTTTTGATGACGAAGATGCAATTGACACTTTCAGAAACGGAGTAGGGTCTAATTTCCTTCAGTGGGGTGCGGCATACTATCCATTCTTACATACTACAATCGTAAGCAAATCTGAAATCGATTTTACACGAATTGCGAATCTTGATGGTTTGGTTGAAGTCCTTTCTAAAGAGGTTGCTAAAAATCTAGAAGATGATAATATCACGGCACCTAGAGCAGAGGGAATTACTGCAGAAATCAATAAGATTCCTGATGCAACTGATGCTGATGGTATAAATTCATTGAATTCTACTTTGACGGTTATCAGTCCTTCTTTAAACCTCATTCTCACCGAAATTAGTGAGATGCTTAATTTGTTGCCTCCCAGTGCAGCAATGGCAGGAGCTTATGCTATGGTTGATTCAAGAGCAAGTGTTGCTCAATCACCGGCTAATATTAGTTTAGGTTCGGTAATTGCTCCAGCTGTAAATATTAACAATGACAACCAGGAAGAATTAAATTTACCTCTCAACGGGAAAGCAGTAAATGCTATACGTTCCTTCCAAGGAAAAGGAGTACTTGTTTGGGGTGCGAGAACTTTAGAAGGTAACTCCAAAGATTATAGATATGTTAGTGTTCGTAGAACGATGACGTTTTTAGAGCAAAGCATCAAATCAGCTTCTGAAGCTTTTGTTTTTGCTCCTAATAATGCAACCACTTGGTCTACACTTAGAGCTACTGTGGCTAGTTTTTTGACAAATCAATGGCAATCTGGTTTATTGGCAGGTCAGTCTGCAGACGATGCTTTTAGCGTTGAAATCGGATTGGGTGCAACAATGACACCTAACGACATCCTTGATGGTGTTTTGAAAATGACAGTCAAAGTAGCAATCACTAGACCTGCTGAATTTATCGTCATTACTTTCGAACAGCAACAACAAAAATCATAAATCTTAATATAAATTAACATAATATAAACGAATATGGCACTACCACAAGCAGGCTCCGGAGCAGAACAGGATCAGTTTTGGCCTTTACCAAAATTTTATTTCTCTGTTGATATAGGCGACATGACAGACTTACCTTTTCAAGAGGTTTCAGGTCTAGAAGTTGAAACAGAAATGATTGAATACAGACATGGGAATAGCCCAAACCATTCTAAGATAAAAATGCCAGGTTTACTTAAATATTCTGACATTACCCTTAAAAAAGGTGTCTTTGCAAATGACAATCAATTCTATGAATGGATGTCTAAAATTTCATTAAACACTTACGAGAGACTTACAGTTGTTATTAGACTTCTTGATGAAACAGCTACTCCAAGAATGACTTGGACGCTTACAAATGCTTTTCCTCTTAAAGTTACTCCAACTGATCTGAACTCTCAATCTTCAGAAGCAGCGATTGAAACTTTAGTTTTAGCTCATGAAGGTTTAGTTGCTGAAGTTGCTTAATATTTGATTGCTATTTGATTATTTAATGGCAATTCGCCAAACTCTATTTTAGCTAAATTAGATCTTCTTTTGAAAATCTTATTTAGCTATTTTAGTATAAACATGTTTTCTAATTAGTATGGAGGTTGATAAGAATCACTACCCGGTGGTGGGTTTTAATTTTAGGGTTACATCGAGTGATGCCAGTCTGGGTTTAGGAAGCATTACTGCTCTTACGGGTTTCGAATTGAATCAAACCGATGCTTCATTTCAGTCAGTCACAGGCATTTCTGCTTCAATTCAAACTCAAGAATATAATGCGCTTGGATCTAATAACCAACAATTAAAACTTCCTGGCAAGGTCACTTTTTCTGACCTTGAACTCAAGAGGGGAATTGTTAAAAAGGGCTCAAATATTGGAGAATGGTGCAATAAATTTTTGACAAACGACCAGTTGTTTTACTACGTAAGTAGAAAGACGATCAATGTATTTTTATTAGATAATAATAGCGATGACATTTTGATGACATGGACTTTTTTCAACTGTTATCCTATCGAAATTAATATTGACCCATTTGACGCAATGAATGGTGCTTATGCAATAGAAACAATGAAACTTACCTATTCACATTTTAAGAAGAATTAATTTCATAAAGAGATATGCCAATAGAAATCAAAGAACTTATCGTTAAAGGGACTGTTGAATCGGAAGATGCATCACAGCAAGTTGATGTAGTAGAGCTTATTGACTCCAAATTGGCCAATGCGCCTTCTAAATGTGGTTTGGATAAAGGAAGCCTCATTGAAGAATGTGTACAAGCAGTTTTACAAGAGTTACGAAAACAATCAGACTACTAGCCTATGAATATGAATTTTATAGCTTTTGATAGTGTAAGCTCATTTTCCCCTTCGGGCACATATAACTTGCAATTAAATCCTGAAAAATTTGAGATTGGGTATCCCAAAAAGAAAGATGATAACTGTACTCAATCATCAGCTGATGGTCAAATGGTTGAAAGTTCAGAGCCCTTATTTAGTTTAAAAACTTGGTCAGTAACTTTTACTATTGATAATACAGGGGCAGTTCCTTTTCCACCTTCGGCATCTCCTTTTCCAATCACTACCCCCGGAAATTCTATTTATCCCTCTATTAGTTATTTTAATGAACTTTTTGTAGAACCCGATAACGAAATACATTCCAGAAAATACATTAAAGGAATATGGGGAATGGGGGATTTGACCATTTTTGGTAAGGTAAAAGAATTTAAATATGAGTACACTTTTTTTACGAACTCGGGAACTCCTTTGAGAGCAAATTGTACCGTTTTTATAGAAGAAGTACCCATTCCTTCAATGGGTTCATTATTCATGAGTCCAGATATTACAAGAATTCCTAAAGTGAAACAGAGTGATAATATTATCGATTTTTGTCAAAAATATTATGATGATAAAAATTATTATCTACAAGTGGCAGAGCACAATAATCTGCCTTCATTTAGAAAGTTGAAAACAGGCACTAACTTAGAATTTCCACCAATAAAGAAATAATGAGTTTACTTTTCCCTTCTCCTTCAGATTCACTCAATCAAATAGCCTCTTATTCGTTAAAAGTTGATGGTACCGTCATAGATGCATCCTACAAAATACACTCTGTTCGCGTAAATAAGGAAATCAATAAATTGAGCCGTGCAACGATTTCAATCATTGGGGGAGATCCAAAATTAAATACTTTTGATGAAAGTGGAGAGTCTATTTTTGCTACTGGAAGCGAAGTTGAAATTTCATTTGGATATGATCAAACCAATAGTACCGTTTTTATGGGTATTATTGATAAGCATTCTCTTTCAATTAAAGGAGGTTTTCAAAATAGCCCCACGAGTAATCTATTAGTTCTAGAATGCGTAGACAAAGCAGTAAAACTAACAAACACTTATACTTCAGACGTTTACGAAAGTAAATTAGATAGTGATATTATATCGACGCTTATATCAAATGCTGCCGGAGTGACTAAAAGTGTGTCATTTACCACTGTGACTCATGATTTTCTTCCCAAATACAACATCAGCGATTGGGATTTTATTTTACAACGTGCAGAAGCTAATGGGATGATCGTGCTTAATTCCGATAACAACATTACGGTTACCGAACCCAAACCCTTAGTAGCAGTCCCTGAGCTAACAATCACCTATGGTGATGGTATGATTGATTTTGAAGCTGAAGTAAATGCATCTTCACAATACAGTACTTTTGATATCAATACCTTCGATCCTTACAACGAAGAAAATACTTTGTCCAGTAGTCAAGAACCTTCAATACTGGATCAAGGCGATTTAGATGGAGTAACAATTAGTAAAGATGTTAGCCCTACTAAAAATGAATTATCAACTTCTTCAATCATTGATAGTAGTGAAGCAAAAAAGATTGCTGATGCTTATTTGATGCGTTCTCGATTGAGTAGATTGGTGGGAAGAGTTTGTGTCAAAGGAATTAATTCAATTGACTTAGGCTCAGTGATAACCTTAGTGGGTTTTGGCACGAGGTTTAGTGGCATGGCGTATGTAACTTCATTGGGCCATTATTTTCAAAATGGATCTTTTAAGACATGGGTAGGCTTTGGAATGAGGTACAATCCATTAGATTCAAAAAATAAGGTGGATGTGAGTCAGTATAATCCAAAAATAGAGGGTTTACATGTGGGTACCGTGACCAAAATTGATCAAGATCCAAACAACGAGTATAGTATTCAAGTGAATATCCCAACGATAAAGTCAAGTGGAGATGGTCTTTGGGCTAAATTATCCACTTTATATACTTCGAATGAAGCAGGGACCTTTTTTATTCCTGAAGTTGATTCACAGGTAGTCGTTTCTTTTATTGCAAACGACTCAAGATATCCTGTTGTTTTAGGTTGTTTATACACTAAAAGTACAGTTCCCTACAAAACAATCGAAACAGATAATCAGTTTAAAGCGATTCTTTCAAAAGAAAAATTATCAGTTGAATTTGACGATAAAGAAAAGATAATTGCGATTAAATCCAGTGATGACAATTATATCAAAATTAAAGAGACAGATAAGGAAATTGAAATTACAGACATCAATAAAAATAAAATTGTAACCTCCAATTCAGGGATTGAAATAAGCAGTGAAAAAGACATTACGATCAATGCTAAAGGGAAAATCATCATGAAAGGATCCAAAGGGATTGAATCTGATGGGGGAAGTAAAATGACCATAAAAGCGGGATCAATTGAATTAAATTAAAACATGGAAGATTTAGAAAAATCATTTTTAGGGCGTGGCTGGTCTTTTCCACCAACATTTGACAAGAAGTTAGGCGACATTGAAATGGTGTCCATGGACAAAGATATTGAGCAAAGTCTTGAAATTTACTTTTCTACAAAACTTGGAGAAAGAACGATGAGAAGTGATTTTGGATGTTTTCTTCATAGCCATTTATTTGAATTAGCTGACGAGAGCCTCATACAAGGCCTTTCAAACGAATTACAGAGAAGTATTAATGAATTTGAACCCAGGATATCCATAATAAATATTAAAGCTTCAAAAGTGAATAGTGAGGATGGTCTTATTGAAATCAATATTGAATATGAAATCCGGGCAACAAATAATAGAACCAATATTGTTTTTCCTTTCTACTTAAATGAAGGGACAAGCATTAAAAAATAAGTGTTGAAAAAAACGAGTCTAGACATATTAAATCCAGAGAATTTAAAAATTGACGATCGGAAGATTGAAGATTTGATCTTGTTTACGTATCAACTTTCTAAAAAAATCAACTTTTTTGATTTAAAGAACAGAAAAGATGGTACTTGGGATAGTTTAATTGAATTAGATGATACATTTCTAATCGCAGAGATTATAAAACTGGATCTTTTAAGTTATGATGCCCAACGCCTCAATTTCATCAAAAAATTTGATGACTTTTCCTCACAAGAAGAAAAAGAAAAAATATTTAAAGAATTATTCAATTTAATTTCATTTTATTTTGAAACCATCAATAAATGGTACTTTTCTGCTACTCGAAACATAACTTCAGTTGAAAGTTCTGCAATTGAACTAGAATTAGAACAAGCCATTACAAATAAACTCAAATCTACTTTTAATGTTTTTATTGGATATTATTTGGGGCTTAAAGAAAATACAGACTTTTCGATTGAACTAAATATAGAGATCAATAGCTATGCTTCGATATGGGAGGCAAATAAAACACCTCCAATTGATATTTTTTCTGATATTGATCCTCAACAATCTAAGATAAGTAGTGCACTGAAGAAATTAATTTTGCTCTACAATCCAGTCTATAGTATTTTATCCAATGTTCAGTTAAAATCAAAACCGCTATTTGAAAAATCATTAACAGACAAAAGTATCCATAAAGCTCATATGGGACTTCTGTTAGCCTTTTTTGAGCTTTTTCAAAATGCTCAACAAGACATCAATTCCCTTTCAAAAAAGCATTTAGATTTTTATTACAATTCAATTTTAGATCAAGAAATAAAAGGAATTACACCTAAAAAGATGTTTGTAAATTTCGATATCAATCAAAATCAAGATTTGATCAATATTGAACAAGGAACAGATATCATTGCAGGTCAATATGAAAATGGGAATAATATAATTTATACCACAGACAATGAAATCAATCTCAACAATACTAAAATAAGTGAGCTAAAAACTTTTTTTGTAAGTAAAAACAGCCGGTTTGATTATAACTCAAACTTTAAATTAGTTTCTGGAATCTTTAGTAAAAATCATTGTTTAACGATCGATGAAGTAGGGAAATTCAATCAAAACATGTCTGAGTTTTCTACCTTAGGAGAAGAACAGTATTTGAAAACTGATGAATATAAAACAATGGATGTTGCAGAGGTCGGGTTTGCTATTTCATCTCCAGCCTTGTCACTTGCACAAAGTAATCGTGAAATAATTTTCAAAATTCAATTTACTCCCAGTTCGATAAAAAATCTCACCAATTTAATCATTGATATTTCCAATCAAAGAGGCTTAAGTGAGGAAGAAATATTCACGGAAGTTTTTGATAATATGTTCATTATCAATTATACAAACGAAGAGGGCTGGATTTCAGTTGAGGACTATTCAATTATTTATCCAGAGGATTGGTCTACAGGAGAGATTTCAGTGAAAGTAGTATTAAATAAAAGACAGCCTTCTGTTGATGTTTACACTGAAGAAATTCACTTAAAGAATTTCAATACAACATTCCCACTTTTTCAATTTTTATTAAACTCTACTGATTTTTATCACTCGTATTCTTTCATCACTGGAATGGAGTTGTCAAAAATTGATATTGAAGTTACAGTAAAAGATTTAAAAAGAATTTTTGCTAAAAATAAGCAGGGAGATATAGATTTAAACAGTGAGTTTGATTTTCTTGGCGCGGCACCAGGTGTAGGATCGGAAATTAAAATCGGTTCTAACGAATTGTTTTGTAAGCCCATAGAATGGTTTAGCCTGCGTTGGGATTACACTAATCTTCCCACAGAATACATGGATTTGAAAGATTATTATCAAAATTATAATCGTGAGATAGATACCAGTAGTTTTAAATTAAAATTATCAGCTTTATCTGATTTTACTTATCGTAGAATGGGAAGTAAAGATCACGAATTTGAGATGTTTTCCCTTGATGAAGATGCCAAAATAATGTCTTCTTTTGAGTTTAAAGATTTTGACCCCGCTTCATTAAACTTAAAACCTAAGTATGATTTAAAATATGAAGATGTTGAATCCTATTCCAAAGAGTCGGAAACAGGTTTTTTAAAGCTAGAATTAGTGGAACCCAAAATAGGTTTTGGGTTTGATATATTTAGCTCAATATACAGTGAAGCTGTTTTAAAAACAACAACTAAAAAAAAGGGGGAGGAGGTACCACTTCCCAATCAACCTTGGGGCCCCATAGTGGATAATTTATCTATTGATTACAAATCAAAAGCTTCACTTTACTTCAATCAATCTCTATTGAGGGAAAATGATTTTGAACAACAAAATTCTTTCTTTTTAGTTTCGAATGAAGGGGTGACCAAAACGTTTTCAAAAAGTAATATTACCAGTACCTTCTTGATTCCAAAATTTGACTATGTTGGAGAGTTTATTATTGGCCTAGAAAATATAAAAGCACCGCAGATGCTAAACCTATTGGTTGAGGTTAAAAAAAGTGAGAATACGGATTACGAGTTCAGTCAAAATCTAGATTGGCTTTATTCAAGCTCAAATGGCTGGAAAGTATTAAAACCGAACCAAATTATATACGATGAAACCCTGTCATTGATGAAGTCAGGGGTCATTTCGTTAAACTTACCTCAAGACATCTCCAATGACTTTGGATTTTTTAATAATGATAAATTTTACATCAAGGCAGTTTCTAAAAATAAAGCTGATCAATTTAGTCTTATAAAGGCGATCTATACGAATGCTTTAACTTTAACGGAGGTGATTCCAAACGATGACTCCCTTATCAGCACCCCCCCTAATGCGGTTGGGTCTGTTCAACAACTTGCCACACCTATTAGTGGCGTGCTAAGAGTTAATCAACCTTTAGCAGCTTTTGGAGGGAATGAAAAAGAATCGAATTTACAATTTTATAACCGAGTGAGTCAAATGCTTAGGCACAAGGATAGGCCTGTGACCCAATGGGATATAGAGAAATTTTTGCTTGAAAAGTTTGACTGGTTAATGCATGTGAAGTGTATTTCGAAGGGATCTTATGAAGACACTAACTCGGATCACATCAAAATTTTATGCTTAAAAAAGATAGACGATTCTCAAAACATTGATGAAATCAAATTAAATGGTGCTGATATAATCGAGATAAAAAAATTCTTAACTCAATACAGCTCTCCTTTCTTAAAAGTGGATATTATCAATCCAATTTTTGAAGATATTTGGATAAAATGTAAGATTAAGTTTTCAAACATTTCGGGAGGAAAAGCCATAAATCAATTGAATGCTGACTTTTTTAAATTTATCTGTCCTTGGATTTATGGTGAAAGTGAGATCAAGAATACACTCAAGAAAACAGACATAGTTCAATTCATAAAAAGCAGACCCTATGTCTCGTTTGTAACGGGACTCTCGATAATACACTTCAAAACCCTCGAGAATGGGAGTGTTTTAGCTTTTGATAGCGCTTCTGAGGAGGGGAAAAGTGAGATCATTGAGGTAGGTTCTCCTTGGTCTATTTTAGTGCCTAGAAACAATAACAAAGTAAGTATCATCGATGTTCAAGAATATTCTTTACCCCAGCCGTTAGACTATAACGAACTTAATGTTGAGGGGAATTTTATAATAAATTCTGAAAGTAAAACGTCTGAATTTGATTTGGAACCCCAAGAAAATGAAATCGAAGATGATGAATTAGAAAATAAAAGTGTAATTAAAATTAAATTTTAAAATGGCTTTAATAAATCGACAGACATTAAAAAATTACTTTCAAAAAGGTGGTTTTGCTACAGAAAAACATTTTGTAGATTTAATTGATTCCTCTTTGAATCAAGTAGATGATGGCATTTCTATGAATGCTGAGCACGGATTTAAATTAAACCCCCATGGGTATTCTACTCGCTTAATTTCTTTTTTTAAGAAATCGACTCAAAAAGAACCTGATTTTTCATTCAATCTCAATCATGAAAACATTGAGGGTCTTTCTTTGAATAATCAAGAAGCTAAACCCTTAATAAAGTTTGAAACAAACAATCAAATAGGAATTCATACGAATGATCCAAAATTTGATTTTGATGTTAAAGGAGTTATTGGAATTGAATCCAAAAGCGGAAATTATGCTGTGGGTGAGGTGGATGGAAATGGGAATTGGCAGACTATTTTATCCAATCTTGACGGAATTAATGGTTTTGAAGTGGTTGCTTCGATAAAAGGTAAATTAGGTAGCGGACGATATGCACTCTCTCACGCCATTGCTCTTTCTACTTTTGGAGGGAAAGCTTCCAAAAATAAAATTAAGGTGAGCTCTTCATTCTATGGAAGTTTTTTGAATAAGCTTCAGTTTAAATGGGTGGGTGAAATGCATAATTATGAACTTCAAGTTCGCACAAGAAGACACTATGGAGTCAATGAAAAGGACGGACAGCCCTTTAAAATCAAGTATAATATCTCACGCTTCTTTTCTGAATAAAAAACACCAATGGTAGAACCTAAAAACTTTACATCTCCGGATTTTAGAAGTGATAGTGAAAACTATGATCTTCTACTTGAAAAAGGAATTTCATTAATACAAAATTTCAGTGGTGAAAAGTGGACTGATTTTAATTATCACGATCCGGGGGTTACAATTTTAGAACAGTTGTGTTATGCAATAACCGATTTAGGATACAGAAATAATTTTTCAATTCAAGATCTTTTGATCGGTAAGAAAGATGGATACAATCTTGAAAAAACAAACTTATTTTTTCCTGTTGATCGAATTCTGCCCTCTGCACCCTTAATTCCTTCTGATTTTCAGCGAATTATTATAGAGCAAGTTGAGGCTGTAAAAAATGCTTGGGTACATCCCGTAGAGGATAATATTTTAGGATTTCAGGGGTTGTATAATGTATTTGTTCAATTTGAAGAAGGTTTTGAATCTGAAGAATCGGAAATACAAATTAAGAATTCTATTGTTGCCCTTTTAGCTGAAAATAGATCCCTTGGAACTGATTTTCAAGACATAAAAGTCCTGAAGAAAGATAACATCAGTATTAATGCTAAAATCGATGTTGATTCTTTTGTTCTGGGGGAAACCATATTATCAGAAATTTATTTTCAAATTGAAAATATTTTAAATCCCAATGTGAGATTTCATGATTTGGAAACCATGCGGGAAAATGGCAAGTCCATTCGAGATCTTTTTTCGGGACCTGCACCTGTGAAAGGATTTATTAATTCAGAGGATTTTGCACTCAAAACAAATGAAATATACATTTCAGAGATTAAAGAGATTATTGAAAAAATTGATGGGGTTATAGAAGTCAAAGAAATCTTTTTATTTAAGAATGGTGTTAAAGTATTTGAAGATCTCATCACTTTTGGAGAGGATAATTATCCTTTTTTAGAAAAAAATATTAGAAACTATAATGTTGCTTCAGAGCAAATTCAGCTATATAGAGATCAAATCAAATACGAGGTTGATACCATTATACTATCTCAACTCTATGATTCCCTCAGTATTTCTGAAAAAAATAATTATTATAAAACGGTTAGTTCACAAAAAGTTAATATCAGTGGACGATTTACAAAAGCTCAAATTCAGGAATATTATTCTATTCAAAACGAATTTCCTGCGGTTTATGGTTTAAAAGTTAAAGAAATACCTGCCAAGTCCAATAGTAAAAGAAAAGCACAAGTAAAACAATTGAGAGGCTTCTTATTATTATTTGAACAACTAATGGCCAACCACTTAAGTCAGTTGGCAAATTTTCATCAATTCTTTTCTATTGAAAAAAATATTTCTAAAACATTTTATTCTCAATATCCACACGAAATCCCAAAAATTGACGAATTAATCCCCTTTAAAAGTGAACGAGAATACACTGATTTTTTAGAGTCCATTTCAGAGTCTCGAGATCATTTTTATGAGAGGAGAACACAAATTGTGGATCACTTATTGTCAAGATTTAGTGAGTTTATTGATGTTTCTACGCTCTCTAAATTAATGAAAATAGAATCTGAGGATATTAGCGATCTTGCTGTAAAACAAGCCATGTTGGACACAAAGATTGAGTATGCTCAACATTTAATCGAAAATGGAAAGAATAGATGCTTAGGATTTAATTATAAAAAAGAATTTTGGGAGACCGAAAACATCTCGGGACTTGAAAAAAGATTAAAATTACTATTGAAAATTCCGAACACAAATACCCGTTCATTAATCAATCCCATTTTGGATTCTTATGAAAAAGTAGAGGCGGAAAACGATTGGTCTATAACAGAATTAAAAGTAAATAGTGGGCCTTCCATAGAGGTTTTAACATCCAATTCATCAGAGGAAGAAGGCTTGCATTATTATACCGCGACAAATAAAGCCTTTAAAGCACTCTTTAATTACGCAAATAAACCTAAAAGTTATACTGTTCTAGAAGTGCAAAGCAAAGAGGAGAAACGGCATCACTTACTATATAATGAGCCCGGGATGAATCAGCCCATCGAAGTTTTTGTTACAGACGATGAAGAACAATGTAAAATAGCCTTAGAAAAAGGAATCAATAAATTTCAAAAACTTAATAAAGCCTGTGAGGGTTTCTTTTTGGTAGAGCATATTTTATTGCGACCTTTATTGACTACAAATTATTCGACATCTTTTTTTGATGATAAAAGCGAAGCTTGTTTAGTAAGTTATGATTCAGGTAGCTTTGAAGAGCAAAATGATTTAAGGGATGATATTTTTGTATTGGGATCCAATAAGGAGAACTATTCTATCATCAAGTCTGAAACAAAAAAGGAGTTTAAAATCGTTCTTTTTGATATCTTTAATAAACCCGTATATCAATCTCCAAAGATATTGTATTCCAATATTGGTGCAAAATCAGAAATCAAAAGGCTTACCGATTTTTTTATACAAAAGCGAGAAGAAGAATTGCTCGTTGAACAATTTTCTGAGATTTCTATTGATAAAGGAAATAGCCATGAGTTTCCGTCAGATTTTCAATATTCAAATCAAGTCAGTTTGATTTTACCAGACTGGCCCCAACGTTTTCAGAACTCCGAATTTAAAGCCTACTTCAAAAAATCGCTAGAAGAGCACCTCCCTGCTCAATTCAAATACAATATATTTTATTTAGATGTGAATAAAATCAGTCTCTTTGAAGATACTTTCTTTAACTGGTTAGAAACAAAAAAAGCAGACAATTACGATCAAGCAGACATCTATTCTCTTCAGCTCATACAATTATTGAAGGGCTTTAAGCAAGGATAAGAAGATGCCTAGCTCTGGAAATATTCGACAATTTATATTTGATTTATCTTTTCTCAACAAGAAATCTTTTCAGCCCCAGAGTGATAAAATCATTCAACTTACTAAAGAGTATTTGATCACAGTACTTGAAGAGGTCTTTGAGGAGTATGACGCTCTGGACAATATAATAATAGAAAAATTAGAATTGGATTTGGGTCAAATCGATTTGAAGGATCCCGCTCTGTTTATTGATAATTTTCGAAAGCAATTGATCAAAGCATTGGAAGTAAAAAACCAATCCTTAGCCACTGAATTGATTGACAAAGAAGAGAATGCAATTCTTTTTTTCATTGAAAAAGGATATTATCCTTGGTGGGTAAGTAGCTTTACCTCATTCAATAAACTCTTTACCAATCTTTCGAATTCGTTTCAGTTTTCGGATCATTTAATAGCAGTAATTACATCAAACCAGAGGTTCTACTATAGATTAATGAATGCTCTGGATACCAATTCAAAAAAGATATTTCACAGGAAAATATTACAATCTAAAGCTAATTTATTTGAACCCTCTATTTCTTTTTTTAGTTTCATCGCAAATGAATCCAGCCTTAAGTCTAGTCTAACTTATCAGGATGCAGTAAAAGAGATTGAGTTTTATTTTATAAAGAATAGTGTCCTTTTTAAAGGTGGGGTTTCCGCTTTTTTCTTTGAAATGTTCAAGCATTTCTCCAACTATTTCAGCTTGTCTTTTTCGGAGTTGTTCAGCGAGGTTTCCCAAAAACTTTCGACCTTCCAAACGCATTCAATGATAGAAGAGTTTTTTGTTGATGAAACAAAAAAAATCAAAGAATCTTCCCAGGATTTTAAAAAGGGGGAGCGTATTTCCGTAGATAGTTTTACAGCGAATTGGAATCAAACCCAAAAGCCAATATCGTTAGTTATTCAATTTTTAGAAGAAGGAATTAAAGCTTCAAGTTATACGATCATCAGTGAATACAAGAGACTCTTAGATGTTTTTTTGGATGAAAAATCAAAGGATTTAATACTTTATTTAAGTTCAGAAGCGTTTTATTCAGCCCAGATAAAATTAGAAAGACTTGTTTCATTGCTTTCAGAAAAGAATTACAAACAGCTCATCAATTTATTTAAGACTAATGAAACTGAAAAGCTATTCAATCAAGTGGATTCTATTTTTTCTGACAAGACTTTTTTACAAAACCTTTCTATTTATAAAAACACAGCTCATTTAGAGTATAGTTATAAAAAAGCCCTTCTCTCCAATTTATTTAAGAGTAATAGTTCCCAAAATTTCATAAAAAATTTTATTACGGATTACAGTTCGCAGATTGCCATTACAAAGGAGGAGCTAATTTTTGAGATCTATAAAATCGGAGAGAAATCAAAATTCAGAGAACCAACAGAACAAATAATTGAGCGTATTTATGCTTCCACAGAACCAATCACGCTTACATCAAGTTCACTTAAGACGGATCTTAACATTGAGCCGAATAGTCATTCTATATTATTTGAACTCCACTTTACTATTTTTAAAAAAGAATCTTATTTCAATACTGTTTTTAAAACTAAGAATGATTTTCTCGAATTCATTTTTAAAAGCGCGACTTATAATAAAAACAGTTCATTAGAGGATACATTAATTCATTTGTATACTGAACTGCAAAGTGTATTGGATGTTGATTTAAAAACACTAGTTGTTAAAGCAATTGAAGGCCTTTTAACAGAAGAATACCCTAGTTGGCAGTTGTTAATGGATTCTTTGATAGTTCGGCTTTTAAAGGAGGCCAAAAAGAGCCGTCAGAAAGCACTTTTGAAGGAGTTAATTTTAAAACTTCTTACCCGCTTACCCAAATCAAAAGGAACACTGGAGAATCTAATTGGACATTCCTTATTCATTGAATTAATGTCGATAGATGGATACAAATTACTCTTCCGGTCAATTAATTCTGAATATCAAAATGAACTTGAAAAGCTGATTACACAAATTGACGATAAAAATGTAAAGCTCTATACTGCATTACTATACGAAGTTGCATTGCATCTATTAATATCTAAAGGGAGTCAATCCAAAGCAAGCGATTTTCATGAAGACTTGGTGCAATCAATAAATAGCAATTACCATTTTATTTTAGCCAATGAAGAAAAATACACTTCTCAGGAAGAGACCCTAGCGGCTTTTGTTGTAAAGAATTTGAAAAACGATTCAGCCACTACACAAGAATTCTTTATTGGAAAGCCGTCATTTTTAAAGTATTTAAGCCAAGAGGTTTTAAGCACTATTTTTACTGCTGTTAAAAAGGAATCCAGTCTTGATATCATAAAATTGATTGACAGCGTGTTTCGGACAACAGGAGTTGTAGATACAAACCAGCGGAGGCTAAGTGTGCAAAAGGAAGCAGTAAAACTTCTTTTTTCAAAGGGAATGAATCAAACCCCAGAGGATTTTTATGAGGATCTTTTAGAAGCGTTTTTCGAAAGTACACCCCCAGATGCTTTACCCATATCGGCTTTAAAAGTTCAGAAAGAGAGCAGGATTAAATTAATTGTCAATCATTTAAAAAATTTGCCTGATTCAAGGAAAGCACTCAAAAAGCTTTTAGGACTCCCAGCTTCTTTAAGATTAATGCAATCTGAATTTTTAAGTTCTCTTTTCCTTGCTCTAAAAAAGGAATCAAGACTTGATGTCTCAAATTTGATTGAAAAAGTAATCCGTACGGCAGAAGTTTCAGACAAAGAAGAACTCAAATTATCCATACAAAAACGGGCAGTAGAACTTCTGGTTTCAAAGGGATTGAATCAAACTTCAGAAAGCGTATATGAGATTCTTCTAGAAACCTTTTCCCAAAGTGAAGCATCAGAGAACCTAGCCTTACCAGCAGAAAAAATTCAGAAAGAGAACACGATTGAATTGATTATAAATCACTTGAAAAATTTACCCAATTCAAGAAATACACTTGAGAATTTTTTAGCACTTCCTTCCTACTTAAAATTAGTATCTCATGACTTTTTGAGTTCTCTTTTCCTTGCATTAAAAAAAGAAACGAATTTGGATCTTCCAAAACTGATTGCACGAGTTTTGAATAGGATTGAGGATGTGAATAAAAATCAATATACCTTACCGATACAAAAAGTAGCATTAGACATTCTTATTTCTGGAGGATTGAAAAGAGCATCTGATGCTTTTTTAGAGGAGTTTATTGAACGATTAATTAAAAAATATCCTTTGATTTTCTCATCGAAAACAAAAAAGAGGATTGATAAAAAAGGAAAGGAAGACTCTTTATTAATCAGTATTATTAATAGATTTAAAGAAGCTCAACAGACAAAATATACCCCTAAGGATTCTAGTTTAGAAATTGAAAAATTCAATTCATTACTTAGACTAAAACAAAGCATCCAAGAGAATAGCATAGCCGCCAATATTGAGAAGGATGTCTTTAATTTTAATCCTGATCTTTATGATATTATAGCCTCTCCAGAAAATTTAATAGAGTTTTTGAATTCCAGTTTTCATGACCACGAATTAATAATGTCATTTTCAGAAATCTCTTTTGAAAAAGAGTTTGAAATGGATATAAAGCAAAAAATTGATTCTAAAAATGACACAATTTTTCTGTTTGAAGATAATTTGATTCGCATACAAAAAAAGTACAATTTGGTTGCATTAGACCTCAAGTCATTTCAAGTCATATTGAGAACACATCTTTTAAGAAAGATTGGAGCCGTACCTGTGCTTTCAGATTTTTCCATAGCAATGTTTACTATAGACTTTTTTGAAAACCTCAGGAAAGAAAATTACATCAACTATCAGCAATTATTATCCTTTTTGAGGCTTAAAAATGTTCAACCAGAGGAGGGTGTAATCTTCAAAGCCTTGACCATTTTTAATACGAAGAGTGTATTTTCAATAACAAACCCCAAATTGAAAAATGAAATGTTTTTCAAAGACCTAGTTTTTTATTATTTAACCCATAATGATTTGCCTAGTTGGAGTCCTATCGAAAACTTTGAGGAAGAGGATGTCATTCTCTTTTTCAAAAAAACAATTCAACTTGAGGATAAACAATTTTTAAGCAAACTTCTTGGAACCCCAGAGCTGATTGAAAAATTAACCTTTTTGGTTTCAAAGATAGATTCCAAGGCACAATTACAATTCATTCGCTTAATAAGTCTATCCAGTTCTCGTTTTAATATTTCGCTTTTGATTCAAAAGATGGTGGCAATATTAGAAAATTCAAAGTTGTCGACTACCGTTTCCAACCAAACGTTTATTGTCAATCTAATTTTATCGCGAAGCCTTTGGCAAACAGCAAGTTTAATCACTTTTATTGAAAAAATATATTCAAGTGTTTTTAAACAAACAAAGTTCTCTAAAAATAAAGTACTTGAATTACTTGCTGAGGACTTCAATATTCCTCAAAAACTCTATCGATTAGAAAAAAAACCTACACTATCTAAAGAGGAGCGTTCAGAATTATTAAAATATTATGTGGAAACCAAATCCTTTCCAGATAATTTAAAAATTTACAAAAAAGAATTAGAGGTCCAATTAAAAAATTTACTTGCAAAGGATGACTTTATTTTGCTAGATACCCTTATCGAATATTCTCAACGGTTCACTGAAATGGAACAACTTCTTTCACTTATTCCCATCCAAAGAGTGTTCGATGTTGTCACCAAAAATATTTTTAGTGAGCATTCAATCTCAATGCTTCTAGGAACCTCTCTTAGCGCCTCTTGGTCAAAAGATAAGCGTATTGATCAGCAAGCTAAAATAATAGCTGTAATCCTATTCAATTTCAAACAGCAAGTAACAAGTAAAACGGTGGCTACTTTTTTGAAAGAGTTTCAGCGTATTGATGAGAAAAAATTTAATGATTTCAAAACTAGTTTTCTCGAGGACATGACAAAGATAAAGTCTACTTTGACCGAAAATGAAGAAGTTATCGCTGCTGTAATCACTTCCAGCTCGGCAGATATTCCTAAGGAAGAGAAATTAAGTTTTGATTTGAGTTTAATTGATTATTATCTGGAGATAGGTTCTGTAAGTTTTGAAAATAAATCCTTGACTAAAACGGAACTTTTTGATATTTTGATTTCATCTCTCGAACAAGATCGGTTGACTACCAAAAAAATGATTTTTGAGTGGGCCAAAGCTAGGGTGAAGCTGAAACGTTTAATTGCTTTAATTCCTTCAAGTAAACGTGCTCTTTTCATCGAAATAATTCATCCAGATTTATTTAAAAATATTCAACTTTTTTCCTCCTCCTTAGTTCAACTTTTTTCTGTTTCAATAGAGGAGGTCCTCAAGGTTCAGGATGAAAAAGAGTTTGATGTTTTGCTCTTGCGTTTTTGGTCTCAAAATAATATTTTCATAGATTCATCTTTTGAGATTATACTTCCCTTATTTAATAGTTTCTTGATCAATAGAAAGATGTCTGAAAAAGAATTTTTTCAAATCTATTTTGAAGAAGAGAAGGAGTTTCCATTAGAGATCGACAATTTCATAAAGACATTGAAGAAGAAATATGACAACCAAAGGAATCGATTGTCTCAAGAATTGGGTTCAGCAAAAGAAGAAGAGCTTGAAGACGAATTGGAGGACTCAGATTCTATTGTGATTCAAAATGCAGGATTGGTTTTATTATGGCCATTTTTATTCAGATTATTTGATAAATGTGGTTTGTTAATGGAAAGAAAATTTAAAGATGATATTTCCATTCAGAAAGCCATTCTAATGATGCAATATTTGGTAACAGGTTCATTAGAAATTAAAGAAAACGACTTGGTTTTAAATAAAATTTTATGTGGTGTCCCCAAAAACAGTCTTGTTGATGTTACATTAGAAATTAGCGCTGTAGAGTTAGAAATTTGTGATTCCCTATTAAAAGGAGTTTTACAGAATTGGAAAAAATTAGGAAACTCATCTGTGGCCACTCTTAGAGAAACATTCTTGATAAGAGAAGGGGTTTTAGCCCCTGTAGAGTTAGATTATAATTTGAGCGTAGTAAAAGGGACTTTTGATATGCTTATAGAGACAGTTCCTTGGAATATATCAATGATTCAAACTGCATTCATGAAAAATAGAATTAATGTTGATTGGAAAAAACAATAGCAATGGATAAATCAAAATTATTAGCTAAAAATAGCCTCACAATAGACAAAGAATTAGAGTGGTTGTCTTCATTGATTGATAATAGACTAAATTATTTTTTCAGTACAGAGGAAGATAAAGTTTTGGTGGATGTTGAAAAACCGATTTTGGATGAGGACAGCAGTAATTATGCAAAGTTTATCCAGTCAGAATTAAAAGATGATATTGAACGACTTCTGATTATTAGTGCTTTGTCAACAAATTTTTTCCCAGAAGTGTTTGATCGTTTTCTAATTAAAAACAAAGCTTTAGATAAGACATTCACTGAATTTGGTGGGGTGAAAGCATCCGAAAAAAATTACTTCATTCCTACCTTAAGAACAATTGTTTTTATCTTATCAGGGCAATCGATAGCAGCCAAAATCAAAATCAAATCCTATTTTAATTTTGATCATATTTTCAAACAAAAATCTATTCTGGGACTGGCACATGAAAAAGAGAGTGAAGATATTTTAGATAGAAAATTATTTTTGGGCGAGGAATTCCTTCTGCATATTACCAGTGGCGATCCTTTTCAGCCCTCCTATTCTTCAAATTTCCCAGCGAGCAAATTAATAACCCCCTTGGAATGGGAAGATCTAGTTTTGGAACAATCTTGTTTGGACGAGATCAATATAATTGATACTTGGTTGAAAAATTCTTCAGAGATTGACAAGAATGCGGTGATGAATAAAAAAATCAACAAAGGGTATAAGGCACTGTTTTATGGGACTCCGGGTACTGGGAAAACACTTTCTGCTTCTCTGATTGGAAAAAAGAATAAGCTGGATGTATATCGGATTGATTTATCTCAAGTAGTTTCTAAGTATATAGGTGAAACTGAGAAAAATTTGGGAAATATATTTGACATTGCTGAAGATAAAAATTGGATTCTATTTTTTGATGAAGCCGAGTCATTGTTTTCCAAAAGAACATCAGTAAGTGATGCTAAAGATAAATTTGCAAATCAAGAGACAGCTTATCTTTTACAGAGAGTAGAAAGTTATAAAGGACTTATATTATTGGCTACAAACTTGAAGCCAAATTTAGATCAAGCCTTTAATAGACGGATTCAAAGTATGATTAATTTTTCACTTCCTTCCATCAAACAGCGTGAAAAACTATGGAAAAATGCATTGAAAGATTTAGTAGAATTAGAGAAAAAAGAACTGGAGGAGATTGCTAAAAATTATGAAATCTCAGGAGGTTCAATAAAGAATATTATTCAGTATGCCATTTTAAAATCTATGCAGGATAATAAGGTAATTTCTAAAAATGATATTTTAATGGGGATTAGACGAGAACTGAATAAAGATGGTAAATCCTTTGAAAGATCTTGATTTACAGGTCTAATATTATTTTAACATTGAAGTGTCTTCTTCGTTGTGGTGCATAGGGTACTGTTTTTCCGAAAAGAGAGGTACTGGTCCAGTTAGTATAACTTTGGCCTTCATTTCGAGGGTTAACTTGAAAACTTCCGGAGGAAGCTTTAATCCCAGGATGATAATACAAGGAATTCAAAAGATTATTGGCACTTATTGAAAATTTTAATGCAGGCAACTGTTCAAACCCAAAAATAAAATTACTGTTAACAACAAAATATTCAGGAATTAATCCTGTGTTATTAAGACCTAGATTTAAGCTCTGTGTCGTTGTAGGGCCAACAATTTTTTCACTCACATAGTTTGCCCTCAAATTAATACTGGAATTAAATGATTCGTTGTTTAAGAAAACAGTAAGTCCCGCGTTTGCTCTGAAGCTAGCAATGTCTCCTATTCTTTCTTCTTTCTCAATTGAATCACTATTTCCTGATAATTCATCCTGTATTAAATCTTTTAGAGGAACATCAGCAACAAAGGGATCAAAGTATGTACCGTTCAGATCAAATCGGAATGATTTTGTTCGATATTTTACACTCATCATTCCCCCTAAGACTTCATACATTCCCTCATTGACATTTTGACTTTTACCATTGGGAGTGTCCGTTTGACTGATCGCATTGTCTACGGTATATGCAAAAGCGGTTAAGCTCCAATTTAAGCGTTCTGTTTCATTACTGCCCAGTAGTGAAAAATCAAGATAATTGATTCCTTCTGGCTTTAAATTTGGATTGGGTATCCGATCTCCACCTGTTGAATAGCGATCAAATAGGGTCACATTTTGAAAACCTTTAGAATAATTAGATTTAATGGTAATTCGTTCAGAAGTGAAAGTAACACCAAGACGTGGTTCTATAATTTCATAGCCAATATTTGTCCCAATCATTTGACGGTCATATCGAAAGCCTCCATTTAAATGAAGCTTTTCATCTAGAATTAAATTAGCTTGAAGAAAACTCCCTACTTCATTTACTTTGTAAATGTTATTATTTGTTTGATGACTTGGAGAGAGTCCGAGTTCTTGAGCAAATGAGTTGCTTAAATTTTCTTTGTAGGCGCTTTCACTAATGAAATCAGTATTAAAGTTTCGGTGGTAAAAATAATCTCCTTGATTGAAAGTCATTCTGTGATCGGTTCCAAAGGTGATGTTTAAATTACTTGAATTATAATAAAAACGGATCTCATTTCTTCCCTGAAGGGTTTGGTAATAAAAGAATTGATTTCTCCAGCCATGATTTGTTCTATTTTCATCGGAAGAATCGTTATTGTAATTAACAAGATCTGAAAGGTTTAAAAGTGCCTTTGGATTCCCAAAAGGAATAAAATTCACTCGATTTGTTTCTTTACCTAGGCTGTGATTCTTTAATGAGGTTTGTAAACTAAAGCTCAATTTCTCGTTGAATGTATGGTTGTATTTAACATATATTGTCTGATTTGTGGGTGCCCAAACAGATCCGTTTCTAGAAGGAGCGATATCCAGATCTTGCATGTGATTTAGTCCTTCTGATCGTTTCCATGCTCTAAAACCAAACATTAAATCATTGATCGATATTTTTGCACCAACAAAAAAATCTTCTGTATGATTTGAATAATTAAGATAACTACCATTTACCTTACCCAAATAA
>Ga0228662_1000223_pt1 | contig 31666 bp, 59 predicted proteins | sample 76DmetaG_FD_183173 | JGI IMG/M metagenome (GOLD analysis project Ga0228662, IMG submission 183173) | Seawater microbial communities from Monterey Bay, California, United States - 76D | ecosystem: Environmental > Aquatic > Marine > Coastal | place: USA: California | collected 2016-11-10
TCCTTTTGTTGTTTAGCTATTCTGTTTGATTCATCAGTATTTTTTTGTTTTGCATCTTCATCTTCTTGATAAAAACCATCGTTTAATTCTTTTAACCTAGTGTTAAAGTCAGTTTGTAAAGCAAGTAATCTTTCTTTCTTTTCTGCATCATCAGTAATTTCCTTTTCTATTAAAAGTTTATTTGCTTCGTATTGTTGTTTTAATTCTAACCTTTCTTTATCTCTTTCAGATTTACCAAAAAGAGCAATCTCATTCATTATTTCTTTTTGCTCCTTTAATAAAGAATTTGTATTTGTTTGTTGTTCACTTCTAAAACCAGTTATTTGTGCTTCAATACCAGCTTGTTCATTAAGTGCTTCTTGATATGCTTTTTGTAATTGTATATTTTCTTTGTTTTTATCTAATTCTGCTTTAGCAGATGCAACTGCAATAGCAGCATTTTCTTTCATTGCCTTTTCTTGCTCATCTAAAACTAAAGCAAGTTCTTCATTTGCTTTTATCCTATCTTCGATACTCTTACTTTCATCATCTCTTATTTGTCTTAATTGCTCTGCTTGTCTGTCATACTTTTCAACTAATCCTTGATTTAATACTGCTGCTATTTCAGCAGATTTTGCTAACTCTACATTACTCTTCGCAGCTTTAATTGTTTTTTTAGTGTATTCTGTTATCGTTTCAGATACTGCTTCAAAGCTATCATCAACACCAGTAACTACATCAACAGTTTGTTTACCAGCTTCTTTTATAGTATCAAATGCAGCACTAAACTCTCCTTTAATTAATTGACCAAGAGATTTACCGACTAATCCAAATACTTCTAAAAGTTGATTAAATCTATCAATTAATCCTTGCTTTATAGCACTTCCAAGTTCAACTAATTTCTCTCTTGGATTTTCAAAAATATCTTTAAAGAATCCAGTTATTGTACCTAAATTTTCATCTATAAAACCAACAAAATCATTGAAAGCTATACTGATGGCTTCAAAAGATGTATTAAAAAAATCAGCAACTTTTTGATTTTGCATAAATACCTCTTTCAACATAGTAAGTCCAGAAATTAATAATCCAATACCAGCAACTTTTATAGCTTTACCAATTCGTTTTATACCTTTTGCGGAATTACTTGAAGATTTCTCAACTTCTTTTAAAGATTTAGCTGTATTTTCATTTGCTTCAACAAATGATTTATTTAAGTCATTTATTGAATCAACAACATCTTGAATATTTGCCTCTGCTTTACCAGTTTTAGCTTCTAAATCAATTATTACTTTTTCTGCCATTTTATTTCTTGTTTTAATGCTTTATATCCATCTTTTAAACTAATAGGTAATTTATTCTTACCTTGTGCAATACGGATATTTTCTGTTTCTCCGTTTGCGTGTTTTAATAATTCTAATATATTTTCTATCATAAATCGTTGAGTAATTCTAAATCAGATTTACCATTTTTTAAATTAGTTTTTATTGAGTTTATTTTATAACTCTTTCCAGCTATTACAAACCTATCTGCTAACGTATAATTAAGTAATATTCTTAATGGTAAATAAGCAGTAACTTTTGTAATTCTATTTGTTTCTTGAAATACACTTGTTATGTAGTTCTTGTAATATGCTTCAAATAATGAATTTGTAAAACCAGTATCTCCATCTAAAGCACCCCATTCATTTTGTTCTGCGTTAAAATTCATATTATAAGAACTTGTTGCAGAAGATAAAGCAACACTATTTGAAGGTATGTTGTATGTTGTTAAAGGTGTTTGGCTATTAATGTTATTCAGAAAAGCAATTTGATTCCCGCTTGTTATTCTTATTGGATAAAACAACAAAGGTTTTCCTAAATAAGATTCTTGATTGTCATCTACAAACCAACCCCATTGTACTGTTGTTTTTAAAGAAGTATTTTCATCTATAAATCTTTCATATTTCATTTGAGCAAATGGTGTCTTTACATTGTAGATACTACCATCTAATTTTTGCCCACTATCATATTGTGATTCTCCCCAAGTTTCTCCAAATAGTTGAGTATGTTTTGCAGCTAAAAATGTTTTTGTGTCTTCGTGTTTAAAGTTAATTTTACGATATGGTAAAGCTACATTTACTTGACTTTTACTTACATCTACATATTTAGTTATATCATAAGGAGAATCATCAGAAGGATTAGAATAAAAACTATCTAAAGTTTTAACTGTTACTTCTGTTTGATTTCTTTCAACAAATGCAGTAAGATTAAACATTTTAAATAACCCACTTAAAAAATCAATTACTTTAATATCTGGTATTTGTTGCGTAATATCAAACTCATCAATCGGTATATAAGTATAATTTGAAATAGAATACGTTTTAGTTTTTGATACATTCCCAAAATATTCATAGTAAAGAACTTCAAAATCAATACTTGAAAAAAATAAATTTTGATTACCTTCAATATAAACTGTATATAGTGAATTTTCTTCGGTTTTATCTAAAGGCACAATTGTTTCAGTAATTCCAGATGTTGTAATATCTCCACTATTAGCAACTTCAATACCATTTTTTCTAATTGATATTCTATGAAGAACTGTTGCAAGTGTAGTTGTTTTAACTTTAATTATTGTAAAACTTGGAGGTGCAATTTGATTCGGTTCTGGTACGTAAGATAATGATAAGGCATTGTTTGACATTGTTGAAAAAGTACCACTATCTGAATCATCAGAAAAACCAGTCAATAGTTTTTCACTCAAAGCACCCTCTTCTAAAACACTTCCTTTCTTTCTATGCAACCACATAAAAAGATTATAATAAGGTGCATTTGTATTTACAAAGAAATCATTACTAAAAGACAAAGCTGTATATTTACTTTCTATTGCTTCAATAATAGAATGTAAACGAATTGCATATTTTAAATCTGTATATAAAACTCCGTGAGGATGTCCTTGGTCATAAGCTATATTCCCTGGGTCATTTGCTGAACTATGAGAATTAAAACTTAATCTTTGTGTATGCGTAATTAATGGAACAATAATATCTTCCGCAGTTGGGTCATCTTGTAAAGAATCTTTTACACTTGTAGCATCATACGTTTGATTCAAACTCGTTAAACTATTTAAACCAGATAGTTTATCATCTCCTAAAATATCTTTTAAGGTAACAGTATTACCAAAGAATGTAATCTTATATGTATGAGGTTTATTATCTCTTAAATCAACTCCTTCTAACTTTATTAACCCCTCTGTAAATGGTAAAGTATTTAATTCTATATTTGAAGGTTTTCTAATCCTTGCATCAAAACCTCCAACAATATCAAAATTATAATAATGCTTAAATATTTTATTATTTGTTTTACTTGCTGGTAAACTAAAGGTTCTTGTAAAGTCCGTAAATACTTTATCAATATCTTTTACGTTCTTTATTGATTGCGTTATTGATACACTTTCATCATCAAACATATCAACTCTTTGGCCCTCTATATATAATTGTATTTTCTGCATCTATCGAATGTCGTTTATTACATTAAATGATTTATCAAATTCTATTGTGTATTCTACTAACCTATCGTTTAAAGATGTCTTATAATTAATATTAGATGTCTTAACATTAATTGGTAAAACTTGTTCTCCAGATTCTGTTATGTTAGTAATCCATACTTTTTCAGATAGCATCATTTGTTTAAATACTTCGTTGTATTCTTCACTTAAAAAACCACTACTTAAAGTTATTGATTCTTTTCCTACTACATTAAAATCTCTGTAAACGTGATTACTTGAACTATAACCATTTGAACTATTTAATATATTTGACTTATAAGATTCTTTCTTTACATTCATTTTTTCTACTGACTTCTTAAAGAAATACATATCTTGTAAAGCACCAAACTTATTTACAAACGTTACCTTTTTAGGTTCGTATTTACATTCGTCTAAAATAGTTACATCTACTGTTATATCTTTTGAATTGGGGTTTGTATTTGATATAATTATCTTATCTACTGCTCCTATTGAGTAATCATTGAAATATGCTTCTAAACATTTATTAGATTCATAATCTATACCACCATCTTCTAAAACTCTTTCTTTAAACGAATCCCAGTTAGTATCACTTCCATAAATAGAAACGTATCTTATCTGTTCAGAACTTTGGTTACTTGGTGTAAATGATGTAGTACCTACAATTTCATTATCTTTCAAGAAAGTAACCGTTGGATTATTTGAAGATGTATCTATTGGTACTCTAAAAGTATTATCCTCTAAAACAAATAATTTTCTATTTGTAATCATTAGGTTTGAAAATTGTGTATATGGGTTTTCAAAATATTCATAACCATCAAACGCAATGATTGTATAATCGTAACCAGCAATAGGTGAATTAGAAGAATTATAAACATCAAAATCAAACCTAACCCATACTGCTTGACCACTATAATTACCATCAAATTCAATATCCAAATAATCTCTTATTAATTCAGATGTTTCAAATGTTACTCTCGGATTACCAGTTGTAGGTGTAGTTGCTGATTTTCTTATAGAGTATTCAAAATTTGTCGGTACATCAGTATTTCTATCTCCAGTCCATATATATATATTTAATATACCATAAGATGCGTTTGCGTAGCTTATGCTTTCAAAATGTGGACTTCTTACTTGTATTGCCATTATTTATTGTTTACTGTTGTTTTTATTAATTGCTCTACATCTAAAGCGAATGATTCTACTAACTCTTTTGGTAGATTCTTAAATGCTTTCTCAAATGGTTTTGTAAAGAATAAACTTGGTTTAATTCCTTTTCTAAATACAGTATTAGCTATTGCAAACTGTAAACCCTTTCTACTTACAAACCTACCTTTTTTATCTCTTGTTCCTTTTAATCCTTTTCTTATAACCCATTGACTAAATGCACTTGCAGGAGGTTTTTTATTTGTGTATTTAAAAGGTGTATTGTATTTCTTTTCTTTACCACTTACACCCTTGTCTTGAAACACACCATATTCTTCCATTAAGAAACTTAATTGAAAACTATTTTTAGAAACCTTTACATCAGAATCTAAACTGTTATAAAGTTCTTTAGAAGCGTTCTTTTTACCTTTGGTTAAATTAGTTCTACTCTGTTGTATTACATATTTAGCAAAAGTATTTAAAGCCTTCTGTGTTTCTTTTAACTGCATATATTAATATCGTTTTGTATAAATACATCAAAGGTACACGCCCATCCTGCTAACTTGTTTTCAAACCTTTCATAAAATGGTTCACAATTCGGTGTGCCATCTAACTGGTATAAATCACTATGCAAGTTTCCTTTCCTTAATAACATAGTCAATCTATTAAGTACTGCTAATTGAGTATTTAAAACATCTTGTTCATTATCATTACCTCTAAATATATCTGCTGATGGTTCTTTACTTTCATCTACAATGTCCATTGCCATAACTGTAATATTAAAAGATAAATACTGTTCTTCTGTAATTACATTGTTTACAATAATATGCGACAAAGGAAATATAGTTTGTTTAGATAAATCTATTTCTGTTATATCTCCAGTTGTTACTGTATTGACATTTTCATCATTCAGTAATTGGTCTTTTATAGTTTCAGTAAGTTGGTAAAATCCTCTAATCCCTTGCATCTAAAATTTCTTTTTTATTTGTTTTGCTTCTAATTCGTTTTTTTCTTTTTCAAATGTCAAGAACATTAAACATTCGTGCATCTTTAATTTAGTGATATCTTCAAATCTTCTAATATCTTGTTTAGCGAGTGCATAAATACTTGAGTACCAACCCCATTTTTTTCCGAATTGAGCAGCACTTGTAAGTCCTCCCTCTCCGTATCCCCCAAAGAGTTCATCGTAATTTCGCACAAGTCGTTCCCTAAACGATAAAAAAAAAGTATAGAACCCAATACGGCATCTAATGGCATAGCTTTTAAATGCTCTGTTTCTCCTGCTTCATATTCTTTTATATGGTATCTATTACCCTTTCTCATCTCTACTGGTCTGTAAAGCACTCCCATAGCTTTCTCGATGTTATCCCAGTCTCCTATATAAGTATCTAAATCTATATATTCTCCGAAACTCATTTCATCAAGGTTGGGTATAAAACCGTATTCAATACCTTCTATTTTAAACGTATTTATCAATCCAGGTTTACTATCAAACATTTCTGATATAATACTTATTACTGCACTTACATCAGTAGCTTTTAAATATCTTACTTGTTCAGAATTTAAGTTGCAGAATATCTCAATCATCTTCAAAGACATTTCAACCTCTGATAAATCCTTTAATTTTATGTACTCTTGGTATTGTCCAAGTGTAACCTCGTTTAAACTATTCGGTACTATTAATTCAACTTTCATATATGTATATAGTTAATTTTAAATTATTTTATTACAAGGTACAAAAAAACCCTTACATTTCTGTAAAGGTTAGTTATTTAGTTGGTTGTTTGTTATGCTCCTATATATGTGTAATTATTATTTTCTTTTAACTCTTGTCCATTCCAAGTTATATATCTTGAGTTTGTTTTTTTAACTCTAAAGGTATCTCCTTTTAATTCAGTTGGGTTTGGTGTTACTCCATTATTGTAGTCATACTTTCCGATTTGAACCAATGTATAAAAAGATTTAGTTTCTTTAACCAACTCATAAAATTTAATTATTGTTCTGTCGTAACCTGCTTCTGTGTAAAATAATTTTGCCATAATATTTGTCTTTTGTTTTGTTCCCTACAAATATATAACCTTTATTTGGTTCTCACAAGTTTATTCACAAAAAAAGTTAATTATTTTTATTGGATAGCATATTTACCAAAGTTAGGTTTGCTTAATACTGAATAAGTAGCGTATCTGACCGCATCAATAATATGGTCGTTTTTTGGAACTGGTTTATTTATCATCTTACCACTTCTATCCTCTTGCCATTTATAATTTCTAAACTCTTGTATTGCATTAGTGCTATCTTTCTCTATGTGTATTTTAAAGCGTTTTAAGAGGTCAATACCTGCATTGATACTATCAGCACCTTTTAAACTTGGTCTAACGTTAAAACCCATTCTACGCAGTTCCTCAATCAATCTTGGTTCAGCACTATCAAAGTAAATCAATTCTCTTTCAATACCTATGTCTTTCCATTTCCTACTAATATCGTAGGTAGTCATCTGTGTTTGATATATGTGTTCTTTTATGTAGAGGTTATGTTCTTTCTTGTAAACAGAAACTAATGTTGTAGGGTCATTAGAATACCCTGCATCTGCTCCATAGCTTATAAATTCTGCATCGTGTGGTATATGGTTTACTTCTGTATAATTGAATATAGTAGCTTTAGAAATACCTTTTAAACCTAAACCATAAATTTGCCAATAGGTTTCATCTGTTTCTTTTAAACGTTCTATTTCTTCTGTAATGCTTTTATTAAGGAAGCTATTATCCAGATAAGTAGTAATATAAAAATCGGCATCTTCTCTTGGTATTACCTTGTCATAAATCCAATGGTATTCATCTGATGGATTAAAGTCAAGAATTATTTTATCTTCTGTTCTGAAAATTAACTGTTGCCAATCTTCGTAATCTAATTCATTCGCTTCATTTATAAACAGTAAGTTTCTTTTTCTACCTCTTACCTTTTGTGGCTGGTCTAAAGATATAAACTCTATTAGGTTTCCGTTTAACTTATATTCGTGGTTTGATTTATTATGATTTACTTCTGAATAAGAATTATACAATTTTAGTATATCTAAAAAATCACGCATAACAGAACTACGAACCGCAGGAAATGTTTTCCTACATATCGTTACGGTTTTACCGGTATTCTCTAAACAGTATTTAAAGATAATATACAAAAGAACGTTGTAGGTTTTACCGCTTCTGGTTCCACCTTGCTCTATTGTAATCTTTTTATCTGATTCTAAAAGATGTTCAAAAACAACATTAGTTTTTATCTTCACGCTTTATTATTTCTATTTCAAATTTAGAAGGCATACCATCAGCTCCAGTTATTTCTTGTCTTTCTATATATCCTCTTTTTTTACCTTTGGTTTTTAAATAGAAGATTGTCGCAGCAGTTGAGTTTTCACTTATCTGTTTATGTAGTTGGCTTTCTGCAAAATCTAAAGCTACATTTTCTATCTCTTTTACATTCTTTGCAAATACCTCATCATCTTTCAACCATTTATAATATGTGCTTCGTGGTATGTCTGCTTTCTTACAAGCTACTGTAACAACTCCTAAACTCTGTTCAAGTGCTTTAAGTAGTGATTCCTTTTTTATATGTCTATTTTCGTTCATTCTTTTTCTGTTTTTCTTAAACTACATTCTTTCCACAAACTTCACAAGGGTTTGATTTCTTGTCTTGTTTATTTATTTCTTGTTCTATTACTTCTTCAACACTATCTTCAAAAGGTACTACTGTTAAACCCCAATCTGATACTTGCTGACCATTCCAATCGTTTGCTAATACATCCCAATCCCATTCTCCAAAACCTACATTGTCTTTTACTATAAATTCTCTTTCTTGTTCTTGAGTTAGTTCATCAGCAACTAATATATACACTTCTTTCAGTCCTGCTTCCTTACACGCTTTTAAACGCATATTACCACCAAGTACAACCATATCACTATTCACTACGATAGGTCTTAATTTTAGCATCTCTGGAAACTCCTTAATTGATTTTACAAGTTTCTTAAATTTGTAATCCTTTATAAATCTTGGATTGTTTTCATTAGGTCTAACCTCTTGAATGTTTATTAGTTGCATATTAGTATATAGTTAATTATTAATTATTTTATTTAAATACCTTAAAATAAAGTAGTTTGTGTTAAATATGGTTTTAACCTTTTATTTGCAATTTGCGTATATTCTTCACTCAATTCACTTCCAATCCATCTCCTTTTATATATATGAGAAGATTTTGCAGTTGTACCAGTACCCATAAAAGGGTCATAAACTATATCGTTTTCTTTGCTAAAGTAATTTATAAAATGGTTAGGTAACCAATCCCCAAAAGCAAAGGAATGACCTGCGTTTTCTTTACCAGAATTAACTGGTTTTATAATTATATTTTTCATATAATCTCCGTTCCTATTGTTAAAGTTGCAATAATTAAATTTTCTACTTTCTGGATTGTCTTTACTAAAACAAAATATATATTCATAACCAGAACTACACATAGTTTCAACAATACTTGATGGAGGATTTTTTTTTGCCCAAATAAACACCTCTTTTATTTGTTCTTTGTACTCGTTCATTATAAAAGCTATTATACCTTTATTACCAGTAACTTCTTGTATATTGTAAAAAACGTGATATTTTGTAACTCTAATCATTTCATCAATCCAAACTTTAGTTTGTTTAAAATAATCCTCTTTAGTTAAGTTGTCATTATATTTATCGTATTTTTTAGAATTAAAACCACCATTAATTCTTGATTTACCAATATTATATGGGGGAGATGTAACTATTATATCTACAAAACTATCATCCATTCTTGACATAGTATCTAAATTACTTTCGCAATATATCTTGTTTAGTTCTAAATTATTCATAAGCTCCAGTTATTTTATTTCTTTTCTCATTGCTTGCTTTAACTTCTGTAAACCCTTTTGATTTATTTTCAAATCCTAATCGAGATATAATTTTTATATCTTCAATTTTTACTGGTTCTTTAATTTTTAATTCTTGTAAATGTTTTCTATTATAAAACAAATTTCCATCATTTTTATAAACTACTTTTTCTAATTTATATTTAGTTCCTTTGTATATTATTATTAAATCACAAAAAACAATTTCTCCTAATTTTACTTTATCATTCATTTTAATCTAATTTTAAAAATTCAGCAGATTCGTGTTGCATAAACCATTCTTGATTTTCTTTGTATTTATCTATTACTGCATCTAACATAACAAGTTCATCTATATCCGAGTTCTTTATCTTGTCCATTAATGTAGTAATCTTTCTTAATACGTTTGTGGTCATCTCCTGGTTGTTTAAGTAAACAGTATTGTAATCATCTTGTACGTACCCCTCTAACATATTTAGAAACTTGTTACCTTGATTTTTTAAGTTCTGTCTGTATTTGTTAGTACCTTGTAAATCTTCTATTGCTTCTATTGTAAGTTGTCCAAGTAATACTACTTTTAAATAATCTAATTGTTTATCGTTTTTCATTTTATTCTGTTTCTGTTTCCGTTTCTATTATTTCTTCAACTCTATTTAAACATTTTGCAATAGTATCAAACTGCATCTCGTTTCTTCTGTTTACTATTTGCTTTTGTTCTTCTGTTAATTCGTTTAGATTATTGTAAATGGTTTCTAACTGTGGTAACAATCTTAATACTGCTTCTTTCTTTTTTAAATCATTTGATAACTTTTTATTTTGATACTCTAAATAAGAATAAGATTCTTTTGGTAAGTTCTCTACCTTTCCAAAATGTAAATACGCTCTTTCAATTTCTTCTGTATCTAAATGGTGTAATATATTTTTAAATGAATGTAATACTATTGAATGGTCTCTACCTACTGATTCTCCTATTGTAGTTAAACTGCATTTAGTTAATTCTCTACATAGCTTATAATAAAACGCTCTTGCATCTACGTATTCTCTTTTTCTTGTATCTTTTTCAATATCTAAACCATAAAGGTTAATTACATATTCCTTTATTGATTCTATCATCTTAATTTCATTCATATTGTCTAATTTAGTTTGTTCTTAATTTTAATAAATTGTAGCACTCAATGTACCTTTGTTTTGCTTTTCCTTTGTGTACCTCTTTAAATAGTTCGTACATCTTTTTAGTATATTGGTAATTGCTATTACAATCAGATAAATACTTTTCAGCAAACTTCTTTCCCTTACCTTTAAAATAGTTTACATTGTCAGCAGTATCTCCTATAATCATTTGCTCATATAGATTGTACATTGCTTCTTCTTCTGTTATGTCATACACTACCTTATGTTTGTAGTGATAGTTATACATCAAGCAAGGAAACTGTTTGTAATCTTTATCTATTGATACAATCATAACCTCATCCCTTCCAAACTCGTTAGATAAATCATACCAATATCTTGCAACCATATCATCTGTCTCCACACCATATCCGTAAATAGAATTGTGTTTATCTTTTACGTATGCGTGTACCTCATTTAATAATGGTGGTTTCTGTTGGTTGTTTCTATTAGCTTTGTACTTCTTTGTTATTAGCTTTCTAAAGTTACCTAAAGAACCACTAAATATAAGTACCTTGTCTATCTCGTAATGTTCCTCCAGGTCATTAACAATACCCATAAGTTGTTCATCAAACTTGTCTGTTGCATCAGATAGTTTCTCATAATAAGGAGAATCATCTGGTGTTAATCTTTTACGATAACAACTTGCGAATATTAAACTATCAGCATCTATTAGCAGTATCATAACATTGATGCTTTAAAACAATCTCTACTACAATATTTTTCATCTAAATCTATTGTTGTTCCACATTCTCTGCATTCTCCTTGTTCTTCTACGCTTTCGTAGTATCTGTCTAAATCGTAATCTAATTGGTTCATCTGTCTATTTTGTTTTTACTTCTTAATAATTCTATTTCTCTATTTAAATAATCTTGTGCTTTAATTAAGTCAAGAAGTTCATCGTGCTTCTTTCCTGCTCTTGCAATATACTTAATAATATTACCTCTGCAAAAGTTTAGTTCATAATCTCTAATGACATCTATAATATCGTAATCTTTTCCATTCTCGTAATGTGGTTGTGTGCCTCTCATTTGTTTATGTTTTTATATTTATTAGCCAATGAAATAAAAAATTTATCATCAGAACTTAACTTCAAATTTAATAAATCTTGTTTAACTTCTTTTCTTTTTTTGCTTATTGGTAGCTTGTCAATCAACTGCTGAATCTTTTGTATTAATAATCTTCTGTACATAACTATAAAATTAAATTTTTAATTGATAAATAATAAGTATCATCTCTAAAAGTCCAATTATTACCGCTTCCATTTGGGTCTACTTCTCCTTTCTTACCAAATGAAGCCTCTTTGTAAAAATTATCTTTTTGTTTAAACCCATAAATATATGATGTTTTATAATCATTAGATACTCCAACAAAACAGTACCAATCACATTTTTGATTTATATTAAAACCAAAAAGTGTTGCACTCCATTTATCGTTTGGAGTTTGCATATTTGAAAACCTTTTAGTTTTTACATCTACCTTTTTATTGTTTAAAATTAAATCATAGTCAAATGTATTTTCTTGCTTACCATTATAATAATCTCTTACTAATATTTCTCCTAATGCTCCTGCTAAATTACCTTTACCTTTTGTTACGCTATTATTTAACTTACCAAAATCAAATAACTTTTTAGCTTCTTTAATTTGTTGTTTAGTAGGTATCAACTTTATCATAACTATATAACTTTTACTTGTCCGTTATTATAATGCTCACATACAACTCCAGTTGATAATCTAACAACCTTGTAAGGTTTTAAGTTCTTGTTTTCTTTTCGTTCTTTGATAATTCTTTTAATTGTTTCCATTTGTCTTTGATTTTAAATAAATTTTTGGTTTTTTAATACTTGGTTGATTTCTTTAATTAAATCGTATCTTTCTCCTACTGTATAAATTCCTTTGTAAAAGTCAATGTCAATTTGTTTTAGTGTTTCAATTAGTTCTTTCATTTGTCTTGGTTTTTAATTATACCGCAATATAAAATAAATAATTGGATTATAAACAAAAAATGTTAATTATTTTCAGAATTATTTTTATTTATCAATACTGCTTTGCTTTCTTCAAGCAGATAACAAGGTTTTAAAACTTTCTTATTTCCCCACATTGTGGTTTCTGGACAGTATTTATTTACTGCCTTTGGGAGTTCAATATCATTCAACCAAAACAAATAGTTTGCCTTTGGGTCGTTTACAAAGTATAGAGCAACTTTACCAGTACCTATTAGTTTATCGTATTTAAACTTTTCTAACATCTTGGTATCATAATGCTTATTTCTGAATTTCATCTCTATAACGCATTCTTTACCCTTTGGAGTTAATCCTTCTGCATCCCAACTCTCTGAACCTTCTCCGGTCCATTTAAGTTGCCACCCATCAAAATTTAATAATTGTACTATCGTTTGTTCTAACTTATGAATTTTGTTTATCATATATTCTATCTATATCAGCTATCCACATCTTGTAAATCCTTCCGTTACAAGTGCAGGGTTCGTTGTATTTATGGTTGTAGTAATTTGCGTGTAATGTACATAAGATTTTCCTATACTCTGGAGTTAATTTACTCGTTACATTTGCCTTGAAATCTATCCAAATATTTCTATCTTGTTCTGTCATATTCTTAAAAGTGTTTGTTGTCCGTTTATACTATCTGACTTAATTAAATTATCTTCTGCCCATAATGGTTGTAGGTTTGTGTAATGACAAAGTTGTTTTAACCTTTTTGGTGTCTTTGCAGATGCTAATGGTATTATATGGTCTATATGCCATTCTCCGTAATTATCCCAACTCATACCTTTTTTAAATTGTTTTTCTATATGTTGTTTAGTTACTTCCCAATCAACCCCTAACATCTCTTGAGTTTTAGTATTTTTAGAATAACCTTTATTTCTAAATGCTTGGTAAGTTCTATTTCTTAAATTACCTTTTAATTTAAATAGTGAATCTTTTTTTCTTCTTAATTTATTATATTCTTTGTTATATTTTTTTTGGTATTCTTTCAAATGTTCTTTATTGGTCTGACACCATTTCTTATGCTTTTCTTTTATATGTTCCTTATTATTTTTAGCCCATTTTTTTTGGTATTCTTTTAAGTGAGCTTCATTATATTCTCTCCATTGTTTGAGGTGTTGTTTATTATCTTCCCTCCATTTTTTCTGAATTTCTTTTATACGCTCTTTATTAGATTCTCTATATTTTTTTAAGCGTTCTTTTTCACAAGATTTACATTGAGAAAATAACCCATCTTTAGTTGATTTTTGTTTATAAAATTCAGTTAGCTCTTTATCTACCTTACACTTTGTACAAACCTTTACCATAGTTCTATATCGTTTAAATCATCTCTACGCTTATCGCAGCCACACGATTCATAACCAAGTAATTTAGTTACCTTTTCTACAAACCATTTAATACCAGTATAAGTTGTAATCAGTTCTATAAAGTTTCCAAGTTTCATAATAGTAAATTTATTTTGTTTAATAATCTATTTTCTATTTCGTAAGTATCTGCTTTCATTTTAAAACAAGTACCATTATCTCTATTTCTTACATCTCCCTTTTTATAAAAAAATGATTTATTTATTAATTCATCTTTAGTAACCCAACCACATATTTCTAAATTATTTGTTTTTTTATTCAAACTATTAAAAATATAAATATCACAATCAAAGTCCTTTTGAAATGCAATAAAATTATGTACAAAGTAAGGTTTTATATTTACTGTTCTTCCCATTGTTTTAACATCAATCTTCTTACCTTTGTATTCTAAATCAAACCCTCCATCAAAACCATTTATATACTTATGTTTTAAACCAAAAATACTTTTTGTTAATATCTCCCCAATCAAACCAACAAACTGTTGTTCTTTGTTTCCATTTGCAGAATGTCTATTACCCATATTATTTTTAGATAAATAATCCCAACATTTTAATTTCAAATTATAAGGTATATCTAAAATCATAATAAATCATCTTTAAGTTTATTCTTTACTTTGTTAAATGTATTGTAAAGAGAATAGTATCCTATCTTTGTTTCCCTGCTTAATTTAGCTACACTCTTTCCCTTTGCTATCAATTCAAATACTTTCTTGTCATACCAATAAACATCATCTACTGCTCTTAAATAACTATTTAAAAACGTTTCATATTGTTCCTCGTATTCCATAGGGTCAATTTCTTCAAACTGCTTATCTATTTCATCTAAACTAACTTTAGTTATCTTACTGTTACTTCTTAAAAAAGCAACATATATACCTCTTAACTGTTTAAATATATAATAGTAGTTTATCTCTCCATCTTCATACCATATATTTTTACCTTCTTTTTCATACCTAATCAAATAAATATACATTTCTTGTACTATATCTTCAGAAATGTTTTTAGGACATCCAAAAGAATTAACAATGTTAATCCAGGTTTGATGTTTCTCTGCTGCTTTTTCAATTAAGTGTGACATTTTTTTTATTGTTTAAAAAGGTATCTTTTTATTTATTGGTTGTTTACGTACAAACCCCTCTAAAGGGTCGTATATCTCTCCTACTACAAAAGGTAATTCATATTCATTTATCTCAAAGCTAAAGTTATCAAATCTAAACCCTCTACTTAATTTACATTTTACATCTACTCTACCTTTGTGTGTTGTGCTTTTTTCTAAACTTATGGCAGTTTCACATTTTTTGTATAATGTAGAACCTAAATGACCAGTTGCTTTATCACTTCCGTAATTACTATGTATTACTGTCATTATATGGCAATCATATTCTACGCTCAATCTCATTAAAGTTCTAACGCATTCGTTACCATCTTTTATATCATTTACTTCTGTTACAAGGTCAGCAACTCCATCAATCAAAATCAATCCATTGTTACCCTCGTTTTCTTTTAAAGTGTATTCAATGAATTTAAGCATATCCCTATACCCTAATTTTCTTAATGCATATTTTTTATAACAACCTAAATCAATATCTCCTGCCATATTTTCTATACGTTGTGCAACTTGTTGAGTATGCCACAAACCCATTTCTGTATCAAAGTGTATTAAACACCTTCCTTCTCTATGTCCTTTTAAATTACCTCCGTATATGTTTTGACCACTTAAATAAACACCTGCTAATAAACTTAAAAAAAATGTTTTACCGGTTTTACTTGGTGCTTGTACAAAACTTATATTTCCGTATGTTCCTATTGGTATTGGTACTTTCTTTAATCCTTTCTTTGTATTTAATGTTTTTTCTCCCAAACTTATAGCACTTGGAGGGTATTCCATAACCTCATCAGTAAATACCTCGCAATCTTGTTGCAGGAGTTTCATATAATTATTTTCTATTGTCTTTTCTTCTGTAATATCTTCAACCATTTATTTTATTTTGTGTCATTAATTTTTGCCTAATATATAAAAAAAAAGGGTAGCTTTTACACTACCCTATAATTTTTAAAATGGTAAGTCGCTTACAACTTCTTCTTGTACCGCTTCTTTTACTTCTTTTTCAGCGTTTACAATACTTCCATTGTTCCAAACTACTTTACCGTTTCCTATGTAGCATCTTTGTTTTTTAGCTTCATTTTCTTCTTTAGTTTGTGAAATGTAGGTAGAGGCGTTGTTCCCATATCTGGTTTCGTCATTTAATGACATTGTTAAATTTAGGTAGACTGCTCCATCTTTACCTGCGATAAATTTCTCTTTTGGTAATTTGTCTACTCTGATACTGTAATTGATAATTGCACTCATAATACTTCTATTTTAATTTAGATTAATATACTTATTTAATTTACTTTTTAAATGATTCTGATTCATCTTCTCCAAATACTCCAAGTTCATAGAACCCAGTTAATTTAAGAACTGCTCTACTCATTGCTCTCTTCTCTGCCATTTCAGCAACATACCAGGAGTTAGTATTTCCATCTTTATAGCCTTCTCCTTTTAATGCAGAACCAAAGGTTTCAATCTTCTTACCTTCTTTTTCTGCGTATGCTTTAAATACTGCAAAGTTAGTTTCACATCTTATAACTTCATAAGTTACGCTCATTTGTTCTACTGCTTGTATCTTGTCAATACCTTGCCTTGTGATAATCACATAGTGCTGGTGCTTAAATACATCGTTTTTCGTTAGTCCGTACTTTTTGTACAACTCAATTAATTTGTCTTTGTTCATTTGTCTATTGTTTTAAATTTATTTGTTTACTGATTTCTAATTGCGCTTCTAAAAATTCTACACGCTTTTCTAATGCTTCAATCCTATTGTATAGGTAATCTTGGTAATCTTCTGTCATAATTCTTCTAATGTCTTCTGTGTGTGTCATTGTATTTATTTTTTTCAAATATAGTAAATTTTTATTTATTTACAAGTTATATACATTATTTATTTATTACATCGTTAAATTTTTCATAATCATATCCTTCATCTCTAAATGATTCTCTGATATGTCTTACCATTACTTCGCTACCTTTTGCAAAACCTAATGCAAAACCTAACACTCCTAATCCTATTGATATTATAAATATTTCTACGTTCATATTGATATAATTATTTCTTTATTTAACCATCCTATTATTAATTCATACCTTCCATTCAAAAACCTATTTGTAGTTATTTTTAAATAAGGTAATAAATAAATTTGGTATTCTACTGTTATTATTTCTACATTCATAATTGTTTGTCTTTATATTCTTGCATCCATTCAGCCAACTTACTATTTACATCTGCGTAAACGCCAAATTGTTTAAAATGCTCCTCTTGTTTATTGTCTAAAAATATCTTTGCTTCTAAACTCATATTTATTTGTTATTAATTCTTTCTTTTGCTATATTATAATTTATTTATTTCTTGTTTAACTTTTTCATAATATTTTATTTCATCAAAAGTAAATGAATGTTTTAGATGCCATAAAGATTTTATTATCTCATCTACACATATTAATGCACATTGTTTAGCTAAACTAATACTCATCTGCTCTATTTCTACTCCTCTAACAATTCTATACTTGTACTTATTAACTAACTCTTTTGCTTCTTCTTTTGCTTTCATAATTATTCATCTATCTTTACACTTAATCCTAAATAGTTTCTTGTACCTCTTTCTGGTATCTTTACTTGATAGTTGATTGATATATCAGTTAAGTTATTATCTTGCTTTAAATGATACTCTATTTGCTTTTTTAACTTATCCCAAGCTTCTGTATTTATAGTTGTGTTTGTTTTTACTGTCATTGTCTATTGTTTTTATCTTTAATGTTAGTATCTCTACTCATAAAATTCTTTTATTGTATCTATATGGTATCCCATACCTCTGACAATCTCAAGCCATAACTCGTGCAATTCTTCAAGTTCTAAATCTGAATGGTCTACTTGAGTTGATATTTTTTTGTTATAAAATTTTAACGTAATCTTTAAAGGTTCTTTGTGCATATCTAATTGTTTTATTGATTGTTCTAATCTATTTGTATTTGCTTGTGTAGATAGTAAATGTTCTGTTTCCATATTCATTTTATAATTCTACAAATAATTCATAAGGAGATTCTACTTTAGTGAAAAATTTAATATCACTCCAAACACCAAATTTTATATCTGATACAAAATACAACTCTTCAAAGCAGGATATAATAGAACCCACTAAAGAAGGAAAATCATCATTTTTTCTATCTAAAATTTCTTTGTACTCTGGTTTTAATCTGTCTAATAATGTCATAATATTTATTTTAATAGGGGTTTTTACACCCCCTTTGTTGTTTATTTTGCAAAATGTATTTTGTGAATACTTAAGGTTTTTAATGTTGGATATATCCAATTTTGTTTTGCTCCTTGAATCTTAAGAGATTCTATTAATAAAAATTTTAAGTTTAAAAAATCATTAATGTTTGATGAATTTGTCATAATATTTTGTCTTTAATTGTATAGGTTAATTCCTAAATACACCGCAATATAAAACAAATATTTTAATTACAAACAATAAATGTTGATTATTTTTAAAAAAATTTAAAATAAGTACAAAAAAAAAGGTTACAAATTAATGTAACCCTTTCAAAATAAAGACAAATAGGAAAAAAGTAAAAATCTTAATGACATTCAAATATAGTCATAATAATTGATATATCTATTTTAAGTTATCAACCTTATGTTTATAATACTCAATCATTTCTAATAATTCTATATCTGTAAATTTTTGTATTTGTCTACTCTTAATAAGTAAACTATCTGCTTTATCTTCTCCTAAATGTTTAGCGAATAAATACTGTTCTCCGTATCTATATACATTACAACCCATACATTGAACCTCTACGTTATCTTCATCCCATCGAGTAGCATAATGCTTTCTACTCATAAAATGACCTGCTTGTAAACTTTTCCAATGGTCTTGTTTACCACAAGTAACACATTCAGCTATATCATTCTTTGCATATCTTCTACGTATGTAAATACTAAAGATTGCATCTAACTTTTTAACTATTGTTTTTCTACTTGCTTTCTTTGGCATTATACATCAATACCTTTATCTAACACTTCTATTATATGTCTGAATACACTACGTTCTTGTTCTCCAGTTACATCTACACCATTAATTATAAATCTGTAATGGTCTTCTTTGTCTGTTTTTTTTAATTGAATAGAGTTCATATTTTATTTATTATGTGATATATTATATATTGGTTTTAATAATTTTATTATTTTTTCCTCATATTTTAAAACTTCAACATCATCTATTTCTTCTGAAAATCTTTCTACAATAGAAAATCTATCAAACTTTTTTAAACCCTCTAATTGATGAGTTTTAATTCTATTTTGAATATTATTTGTTTTGCCAATATAAACAATTTTATTTTTATAAATCAAAGAATAAACGAATTTATTAAATTTAATATCTAAAGAATTATTTATTAACTTAAATTCTAATTTACTACGATGTGAATTATCTCTTTTTTGTTTACTTATTGATTCTAACTCTTTATTTACTTTTTGCTTTATTAAAAAACTAAAGTTAGTATAACCTCTTGCTGATGTTATCCAATTTTTAAAATTCAAATATTCTTTACTGCTTTTAAATTTCTTTGTGTATGATTTCTTAACACCAAAGTATTTACATTTTACAATTACATCTATTACCATATATTTTTTATTAATTTAATCTTAAGTTAAGTTATAGATATAACTACCTTTTTAAAATTTGTATTAAAACTTAAATATATTATTATGTTTTTTATATATCTTTATAAAAATTTTTTTATATTTATATATATATGTATTATATAATTATTGTTTTAAATACTTTTCAAATTTATTAAAAAAAAAATGGAATACAAATTTATTTAAAAATTAAACATATTTTTATTATTTGTTTAAATATTAAGTTTATTTATTCTGTATATTTATTTATACATTTATTTACTTTATGTATAATTTGATGTACAATCTATTTATTTATAGTTATGTTTCCTGCTACTTTCTCAACACTTCTACCAACTACATAACCTCCAATACCTAACTGTAATAAGTTCCAAAACTCATCTTCTAAAGGAGGAATAGGTAAACTAAATAAAGGTGCTATAAATTTTACATAAATAACTATAAATCCAAATGCTAACATTAGTATTGGTCTCCAACTTCTTTGCAACCAATTACCTTTTGCTTCTGTAACAATTATTTCTGTTTGTAGTTTCTGTAATTCTAATTGTTGTTCTTGTAGTACCTTGAATATCTCATTCTTGGCTTTTAAGCGTTCTTCTTCGGTAGTAAATAGTTTATCAATAACATTACCTATTTCTTTAACTAAACCACCGGTAAACCATTTAAAAATCTTATTCATCTTTTGCCCATCTTATTTGTAATTGTCCGAAAAATAAATATAAGTTAAGTTCTGAAAAATCAAAACCCTTCTCCGGTTTATGATATTGCCAACCAATAATCATTGCATCTGGCACTAATAAAATTAAGTTTATTTCCATAATTTACTCTTGTTTAAAATACGCAGGTAATTACTACCCTTGTTATAAAATTTAATTATACCCGATATGATATAATATTACCCAATTACCTAAAAATTATACCCGATATGATATAAATTAAATGAACAAACCAAGTACATAATACTAATAGCTTTGGATATTTCACACAATCTGTTCTTATGATTGCTCCCATAATAAACATAACTGAATGAAATAATCCTCTTAATATGTCCAAATTACATTCTGTGATTTATCTAAATCTAAATCAACGTGAATAAATGTATCTGCTATTCCTATACGATTAAATCCAACTGCTAATAAAGCATCTAATATTAAAAAACGAGTTCTACTATCCTTTGCACTTATATCTACTGCTAAACCTTTAATATGGCTTGATGAAGGGTTTTTAATTGATAACGGATGTTCTGGACTTCTATAAGCAGAATTAATAATAAAAGGTATATTAGCGTATTCTCTTGCCTCATCTAATTTAGCAAGAAAGTCTACATTCATATTCTCTTCTTTGTCTTTAAAATATTTACTCACTCTTCTTTTTTATGTTAATAATCTTTAGAACTGTATATGCAATAGACACCACTAAAAGCGTTAATTTTAGCCATTGCTCTGCATCAGAGAAACTTACTGTAAAAGTAAGGAAATTTATGAACGCTAATTTTAGGTCTTGCATATCCACTTTTTACAATTTTAATGAATCATAGCTTAACCCAAAGAAAGAATGAACTCCATTACCCTCAATATCTACTGCATAAGATTTCCAACCATAAGGATGGTCTACTTCTCCATCTTCTGATGTGATTTCTGCATCATCCCAAGCAACATCTAAATGCCATTTGTCAGATAATACTGGAGCAGTAACTTCTTCTCCTTCTTCATCGTATTTGCCTTGTTCTAAAACGATGTTACCTAATTGTACAATAGTACTTTTGTGAGTTGGATATTCGTTTCCGTTTTCATCTGTTGCAGTACCTAAAGCATCAATCTTTTCTTGTGCTTGTTCTTTACTGTTAAACTCGTATTTTGAAATTCTCATTGTATATAATTTATATTGTTGTTAATGCTTCTAATTCGCTATCTGTTAATGCTGAATCGTAGTATTGTATTTGTTTAGTGTTTCCGTAGAAATCTTCATTTCCCGCCCTATCAAATGCAAGATTATTCAAACCAGTTGGTGTGCTTGAAATTGTTGTGTCTTTTTTAACTTCAATACCATTAATCCATACAGATATATCATTTGATTTATATTTAAAAGCTATTTTATTATTATCTTCAGTATTATAATTAGTAGTAATAAAATTAAAGTCACCAGAAGATGTTTTGTATTGAAATCTTATTCTATTTATATCACCACCATAGAACATATAAAAACCATTGTTTATATCTGTACCATTTAATATAGATATAAACCTATTTGAAATATCTGTATTTTTAAAAGCACTTATCTCTGCCATCAAAACTCCCTCTGAATCGTTAAACGTAGAAGCATCTCCAGAACCATTAGCAGTTTCTGCTGAACGAGTTACTGTACCTCCGTTGGTTGGGATATAGCTTGTTGGAAATGAGCCTTGTTCTAAAGATGCTCCAAATATATAGTTTCCATTTCCGTTAGGAATACTTGAAGCCGTTAAACTATTGTCGGCTGGTGTTAAATAAATACCACAAAATTTAGACGTTGTACTTGCTGTAAAAGTTGCAGAACACCTATACCATCCATTACCATAATCTTCCATTCTACTTGTTACAGTGCTTGTCCCTTTTAATCCTAATTCTAAATCAAAATAACTAAAAGTAACTGGATTTAAACCTACAAGACAGATAAATCTTACTTCTCCTTTTTTAGCAAAAACAGAAAATGTATAAGTTGCACCACTTGTAACTGTTGCAGTAAAATTAGCATACGCTTGATTAGTTGCGTTATTTGTGATTATTTTTTTAGCATCGCTTTGTCCACTTGGCGAAATAACATCACTTGCTATTATGTTAGTAGCGGATTTTTGCCAATTACTAAATGATTGTGATTCAGTAAGTAAATTAGTTCTCTGTGGTTCTAATATATGATGTGGACATCCTACAACCTTACCATCAATCAAAGGATAGTTTAATCTTGATACTCCGTTTCCAACTGTTTCAATCAGTCCTTGTGAGTTTATTCTCGTTGCTGAACCACTACGTGAAAATGTAAAATCCCCTACACCACTTGATGGTAGTACAGAATAAAACTTGCTTCCTTGTGCAGCTGGTATTAATGCTAATTTTGGTTTTGCCATTGTTTTTAATTTTGTATATCTTGTATTCCTATTCTATGAATTGCATCTGCTAAACATTTTACTGCTTCAACTTCTTGCCTATCATCCATATTAAACTGACCTTGTATCATTTCAGTAGATGTACCTATTGAAGATGCAGTTTGTATTGTGTTACCCCACCAAGTACTATCGTATATTTCGTTTGCCATTTTTCTCTTTTTTAGTTAAATACTTCTTTAATTTAACAATGTTTGTTTCTTTTGGTTTGTATGTTGCTCTCATTATAAAACCCATCCATTAAATAAATCGTTAGTATCTGGACTTATATCCTCGTTTGTATTACTGTTGTATTCTGGAAAACTATCTTCGTGAAAACTAATATAATCTATAAATCTTCTTGTATAGTACTCTGCAAAGTTTCTTTCTTTATTTACTAAATAATCAACCTCATCTTTAGAAACACTCTCTGCGTTCTCTGATGTATGTTTACTTATACCTCCGTTTTTTATCTGATACGCTGCAAAAGGTAAATACTGCATCATTGCGTAATGAATCAACATAGGTTGAATATAATCATTAACTAAAGATAAATAATTACCGCTTAAATTATCTGCAATAATATCAGCACTAATCTTATTGTATAAATCAGTTCCTAAATAATTCTGTATATCTATCTGTTGTGCAATCTTAATAAATTGTATAAACTTGTCAGTATCTACATTCCCATCAAGAATACTATTCTTTACTAAATCCGTTCTACTTATAAATAATGCTGTTGCCATCTATCTTTTTTTATTTACAAATCCATTATTTGGCATATCCGTTGGTCTTGTTGCAACTTCCTTTGCATTAACCTCTGGTTTAAAACCCTCTTTTCTTGCCTTGTTTACGCTTATTTCTGCGTTTGGATTACCTACATCTGGCTTTAGATTTTTTTTCTTTGCCTTGTAAGTTTTACGCATCCAAAAGTGATGACAATCTCCACCACCTTTATAAAGCCAAATATCATAAGTATTAGCACCATTTAATCCCCACCCAGGATTTACTGCTTTTTGGCTCATCATATCAATATCTTCTTTACGATATATCTTTTTAGCATTTACCATTTTCTTGCAGAAATCTCTACTATTATCACTAAATGTTAAAGGTGCATATTGGTATCTTACTTTAAACTGTAAACCTTCTTCATTTGTTCCATCTTGACTACTCTTTGCGTTTGGTCTTGCAGTTCCAGTAGTAACAAAATTGTACATTTTAGAAAGTATAGATAGTTTAGGATTATTTAGTTTATTCAACTCTTCATTTAATTCTTCTTCAGCATCATAATCAACCTTTCTTTCATCTATCAACTCCCAATTTTCTAAATCTTCTTCTTCTCCAAATTCACTTATAAAATCAATTTCTTTTGATAACTTTACACCAGTTTCTTCTTCTCTTGTTTCCTCATCTACTACATTATCTAACTTTTTAAATTCTAAAGGTTGTAAGGTCTTAAAATAAAGGTTTAAGCTAATATCATTGTAAGCTAATATATCATCAAAGGCATTTATTAAAAGCGTCTGAAATGGTCTAATAACTGTGTTATCCATTAACAAAGAAGCAGTTTTTAATTCTTCTGCGTTGTTACCTAATCCACTTGAATCCTTTACACCTAATAACATAGGAGAAACAACTCGGTGTGCTACCATAATCTTACGCATACTTTCATCAGAAAGGAATTGGTATTGGTTATGTGCATCACTTAATTGGATTGGCTCTATACTCGCAGCAGTATTTGCATCATCGTTAAAAGATAGTATAAACTTACCACTATTAGAACTACCGCTAAATTTCTGATAGATTCTATTTTCTATTAATTGTCTTTGCTCTGGGTCTGGTGTTCCGTTATTGAAATTGATTAACATACTTGGTGCTAATCCATTCATAATATTATTTATATGATAGTTAGATATTTCTTCCTCTAACTCTGCATATTGTAAACCACCTTGATAATCTACTGGAGAATAATATTTATATCCTGCCTTATAAGGTTTTACGTAATATATTTGTATTGGTTCTTTACCATAACCAAACGCTTCTATTCTTTGTAAGGTATCGTTCTTTTTATAGTTCTCCCAATCTGGGTGCATATAATACGCTTCTATTTCACCTTTTTCATTACACTTTTCTGCTCGTAATGTTTGTACCGGTATATGCTCAACCCTTGCAATCGTTTTTCTGTCTTTAGAATAGATTACTTGCATAGCACATTGACCCATTAGTTTTAAATCACTTGACAATCTTCTTACACAATCATCGTGAAATAATGTAATCATTTGAGCATACGCTTCTGGTTTTCTATTGCTATCTGTTGCATCTAAACCCCTTCCGAAAATCATCTCTGACATTCCGTTTATAATAGCGTTGTTTGTTGCGCTACCGTTATACCTATCAATTAAAAACTGAAAGTAATTATTGTCCTCTCCATAAGAAACAAAATTATCTGTCTTTGTTTCCTTTATTTTAGGACTTGTGTAAGTCGATAAATTTAATACTCTTAAATCATTCATATTATAAAACTATATAATCATTATTACCTTCTTTTGTTACGTATTCGTTTTTATTAACTGAATAGTAATCATTGGTATCTTGGTTAATTGTTTGGTCTGTACAAAATACTTTATCTAAATAAATGACATCAGAACCATTTAAAAGTGTTAAATCATAATACCTACCCTCTTTTAGATTAAACGCATAAGAAATGCTTAAATAATCTTTATCAGTAACAGTATTTACACTTGCAGAAGTAACCTCATTAGTACTATCATCTCTTAATTTTAAAGTAACAGTACCTACATAATCTCGTGGTATTACTTTTATTGTTTGCGCATCTGTACTTGTAGTTAATACTTTCATATTAGTATATAGTAATAAAAAGTATTTTTTGTGTGTATTAATAAAAAAGCATAGCTTTTAAGATAAAAAAAAGGGTATCCGTTAAGACACCCCTTTAATATAAAGTTAAATTTAATTAGTTAGGACTAATCTGGGTAGTAGATGCATCAGCAGTAATTGATGAACCAGCAGTGTAATAAGGAGGTGCAGTTTCTTGTGCTACTATCGTTAAATTGTATCCACTTAAATCTCCCATTGCTGCACCAGTTGAAATTGTTCCACCGGTTACCTCTGCTCCGTGTTCTAAACCTACAACAAAATAGTTTCCGTTGTAATCTTCAATAACTACGTGAGGTCTTGCGTGTGCAATTAATTTTAATTCTTCTTGAGTTGCGCTATCTTGAAAAGTTAAAGCCATTGTCAAGGTACTTTCGTAAAAAGTAGTTCCGTTTTCTCTTGATGAGTTTATTGCAGTTTCTAAAGATGATGCACCTTTTACATCAAATTGAAACCAGGTTGGGTCTCCTGCAAATGATGTTATTACACCCCCACTTATTGTAGGCGCTCCTAAAGTTCCGTAATCTGCAAAGTAAATAGTTTTTATACCACCTACTGCTGATTTACAAGGTACTTTACGCCCAGTTGATAATGAACAAGCCATATTTTATATTGTTTTAAATAAAAAAGGGATAGGCAAGAACCTACCCCTCTTTAATGATTATTAATTAATTACTATGAATAAAGAACGATATCTCCACCAAATACGTGTTGTACTCCTGCGGTAAATCTCATTATTACTCTTACGTTTTGAGAACCATCGATGTCGCTCATATCAATTACTTTTACTTCGTTTTGGTCGTTTAAGATACCAGTTCCAAAATATAAGTTTGATTTTTGTGCTGCAACAATAGTGTTGTCTCCTAATCCTTTTGCAACAAAGATGTTGATACCATCGAAAGATAATTCTCCACCATTGTACCATTGAGTTCCTTTGTTATCAGAACCATTTGCACCAATACCAGAAGCGAATCCTCCTAATGCTCTAATGTATGCTCTTGCTACATTTGAAGAAACATAAAGAGTTAAATCTTCTTGTCCGTAAACTGCCGTTGGAATAGCATCTACCACTTTAGCGATTTCACTTATTACGTTTGCAGAAGTTACAGTAGTTCCAGTTACATCAATTACATCTGAATCAGCAGTTAATTTTGCAGTAAATCCATCAAATTCTCCACTATTTGCACTTGCACCACTCCAGATATTTTTCTCTGTTTTGTCAGCTACTTTAGCAGATACGTGAGCAATTACAAATTCAGCAAATGAAGGTGCTAAATTATCGTGAGCAGAATAACCCATTTGTTCAGCTTCCCAAGATGCGTGAAGGTCTTTCTTACATAATTCTAAATTTACTTGAAATTCATCTGGTTGCAAAATTGCTTCTGATAAAGTTAAAGTTCCTTGATTAGTTACAAAGTCGCAAGAAGCATCTTTTACGATGTCATCAGTTGCTCCTTTTTGGATAACAGATTTAAACTTTACGTTTGGTAAAATTGAAATAGCACCACTATCTAAAGTTGATGCAGATAATAATGCAGCAGCGATGTACTTGCCACTAAATTCACCTGCGTAAGTTGGGTTTGTTAAAGATACACTCATTTTTATTTAATTTATTTGTTATTAAAGTTTATTTATTTTACTCATTACTCTATCCAATGTAGACATCTTTCTTTTAGATGCTATATTGAATTTTACTTGTGTTTTAGAAACCTCTGCGTTTGTGTTAATTGGTTCAGCAGCAGGTTCAGATAATTCTTGTTTTACTTCTTCTGGTATTTCGTTTACTGCTTCGCTTACAACCTCTTGAGCAACTTCTGAAAGTTCTACTTCCTCTTTTAACTCCTCTTTAGGTTCTTCACTCATTTCTTCTTTAGGTTCTAACATTGCTTTGATTTCTTCAATCATAGATTTAACCTCTGCAAGTTCCTCTTTAGTAGCGTAACCCATTTCTTCTTTTTCTTCTTCTTCTGCTTCTACAACAACTTCTGCTTCTACTTCTTCTTCTTTAGCTTCTTCGTTTTCAGATTTTATCTCTTTGATAATACCCTCTTCTTCGATTACTAAAGTTTGACCATCTTCTAAAACGTATCCTCCGATTGGTAAAGCAACTCTCTGGTCTTCTGTTACGATAAAGATTTCATTGCCACCTTCAAATTTATCTGCTTCTAAAACAGTTCCGTTTTCTAATTTCATTTGCTCAAGTTTTACTTCTACTCCTAAAAGAGTTTTTACTTGATTTAACATTTCACTTGGTTTCATATAAATATATAGTATTAAAAAAATTAATTTGTATTTTCGTTTATACTGTCGTTGAGGTTTTGCCTATTCCTTGCGCTTGTAAGCTACCATCACAACACTTTTTAGAATATGTATTGTCCTTACATAAACAACCTCTTTTACTTGCTCTTGGACTTGTACTACTTGGAGTTGAATTACTTTTTTTTATCATCTTGTTTTATTTTAGATTCTGCCCAAGTCTTTGCAGATTTACCACCCCATAATAAATATGATATATATCCACACGCCTCTGTATCTCCAGTTTTATAATATTCTTCTGCTCTACTTAAATATGAAAACATACGTTTAATTGTTTCCATACTTATTGGCTTTCTGTCTGCTAATTGTTGCGCTCTTACTTTACCAACTTGTGTAGCGCATTTATTATTTACTTTCTTATTTAATTCAATACCTCTTTTTGCATTGTTACTTACTGATTGTGGATAGTCAGAAAAACTTTCCATTTCTGTACGTTTACCTTTTTTAAGTCTTTTATCATTTTTGATAACTGCCTTTATTTGAGATAACATAAACTCCGCTTCTGCTTCTTCTATTTTACTTAATTCCTCTTTTAAGTCGTTTATTGGTTCTTTTGGTCTTTCCATTCTGTCAGCAAAATACCCTTCAATAGAAAACCCTTTTACCTTTCCACTCTTTACATAATCATTCCAAACCTCATCATTGTTTACTTTAACAGAACCAACCCAACTACCAACTGGAACATTCATTCCGTACTTCCTGGTCTTGTCGTGTACCTCATCTTCAACTATCCAACTTTCAACAAGTGTCAAACCATTTATATCGTGTTCGTGTTCTAAAGTAGCATTGCTTTGATTTCCATTCATCAAATACATTTGAGATGCTTTTCTTACAGTATCTTTTGAAAAATAAATGTAGTATTCTTCTTCTCCGCTCTTTCTGTAAATTGGTTTGTTTGGTATTAATAAAGCACCTACAAGTAGTTTCTTTTCTTTATCTGCTTCTGCTAATTCTATAATGTTACTATTTAAGGCAATAAAATCTTCTTCAATAGCAGGATTCTCTACAACGCTAATTGCTTCTATCCCTATTTCATTATTTTCCTCATCTAATATTAACTCAATTATATTCATATTTGTATATAGTTATATTTTTTTTATTTTGTCTTTTATCCAATAGATGCACCCTCAATAATATTTCTATCCATTTCTTGTGCAGTACTAACATCGTTAGAAACTACAAATGCTTGAATAGGTTTTTGTGTTTGCCCACCTATTGCACTTGCTAATTGATTTGTTCCACTTGCACCTACTACATTAAATGCAGGAGGAATTGAAGCAGAACCACCGCCACCGCCACCGCCAGGATTAGGTAAAGGAGGAGGATTACTTACGTTTTTAGAATTTCCTTTTATAGATTGAATACTTTTAGCAGCCCCTGCAATAGTTGCTCCAACACTTAAAGCACTTTTTATAGTATTTATTGCAACAAATGGCATCCCACCAGTAAGAGGAGAAGCAGCAACGGCTTTAGCATTTGCAACACCAGTAGCTGAAACAGTTTCAGAAACAGATTTAACAGAACTTCTTATTACATCTGCAATAGCTAAAGCCTTTCCAATTTTTTCTAATTTTTTTCCTCCTACACTTAAAATTGTTTGTAGATTTGCGTATGTACTTTGGTATTGTTGTTCTTTATAATCCTTTTGTTGTTTAGCTATTCTGTTTGATTCATCAGTATTTTTTTGTTTTGCATCTTCATCTTCTTGATAAAAACCATCGTTTAATTCTTTTAACCTAGTGTTAAAGTCAGTTTGTAAAGCAAGTAGTCTTTCTTTCTTTTCTGCATCATCTGTAATTTCTCTTTCTATTATAAGTTTTTTTGCTTCGTATTCTTGTTCTAATTCTATACGTTCTATTTCTCTTTCAGTTTTTCCAATTAAAGCTAATTCGTTTTGTAAATCTTTTTGCTCCCTTAATAAAGAATTTGTATTTGTTTGTTGCTCACTTCTAAAACCAGTAATTTGTGCTTCAATTGCTGCTTGTTCATTTAGTGCTTCTTTATAAGCTATTTGTAAATCTATATTGTCTTTGTTTTTAGATAATTCAGCAGCAGCTTGATTAACTCTTGCTTTTGCATTACCTAGCATTGCTTTTTCTTGCTTGTCAAGTAATACAGCTAATTCATCATTTGCTTTTATACGTTCTTCAAAACTCTTACTTTCATCATCTCTTATTTGTCTTAATTGCTCTGCTTGTCTATCAAATTTTTCTAATAAACCTTGATTTGCTGCTTCTGCTATTCTTGCAGTCTTTTCTAATTCAACATTTGATTTTGCAGCTTTTACAGTTTCTTTCACATATTCAGATGTTGCTTTTGCAATTTTCTCAACTGCTTCTGTACCTTTATCAAAAGTATTATTAACACCAGTCAATACATCTAAACTTTCCTTACCTGCACTTTTAACATCTTCTAAAGCACCAGCAAAATCACCACTAAATACTTTTTTAACCGCACTTGCTAAAAACCCTAAAGTATCTAAATAGCTTTCAAATCTTTCTTGAATGTTTCTTTTAAACGCATCTGCAAAATCTATTAATGCTTGTTTTGGATCTTCAAATATTGCCTTAAAAAAATCAGTTATTTTACCTGTGCTATTTATTACAAAGTTTGCAAAGTCATTAAACATAATTGAAACAGTTTCAAAAGAAGCACCAAATAAATCTGCTACTTTTTGATTTTTCTCAAATATTTCTTTTAATTGTGAAAGTAATCCAAGAGCCAAACCAATACCAGCAGCTTTTAAAGCTGTGCCAATTCCCTTAACACCTCTTGAAACTAAATTACTTGATTTTTCAACACTCTTTAAACTCTCTGATGTTTGCTTATTGCCTTCTGTTACTTCTTTGTTTAAATCCGTTACACTTTTTGCAACTTTATCAATACCTTTTATAGCTTTATCAGTTTTAGCTTCTAGATCAATTATTATCTTTTCCATTCTAATTCCTTTTTTTGTCTTTTTAATAACTCTTTAAACGTATCTGGAAATTTATTTTTTCCCTTCGCTAATTGCACTATCTCTGATTTGCAATCTGTATCTTTTAATAAATCTAATATTTGTTGTATCATAAATCGTTGAGTAATTCTAAATCAGATTTACCATTTTTTAAATTAGTTTTTATTGAGTTTATTTTATAACTCTTTCCATTTATTACAAACCTATCTGCTAACGTGTAATTTCTTAATATTCTCAATGGTAAATAAGCAGTAACTTTTGTAATCCTATTTGTTTCTTGAAATACACTTGTTATGTAGTTCTTGTGATATGCTTCAAATAATGAGTTATCAAATCCATCATCTATGGGGTCTTCTAAAGCACCCCATTCATTTTGTTCTTTATTAAAATTCATATTATATGAACTTGTTGCAGAAGATAAAGCAACACTATTTGAAGGTATAATGTAACTGTCAATAGATGTTTGACTTGTTGTAGAATTTAAAAAAGCTATTTGATTCCCGCTTGTTACTCTTATTGGATAAAACAACAAAGGTTTTCCTATATAAGACTCTTGATTGTCATCTACAAAGTAACCATATTGTGCAGTT
>Ga0228662_1000231_pt1 | contig 31325 bp, 26 predicted proteins | sample 76DmetaG_FD_183173 | JGI IMG/M metagenome (GOLD analysis project Ga0228662, IMG submission 183173) | Seawater microbial communities from Monterey Bay, California, United States - 76D | ecosystem: Environmental > Aquatic > Marine > Coastal | place: USA: California | collected 2016-11-10
CGTACTATGACCTTGCGGCTGTGTGAGTTCTTTCACGTGAATAACAACAGGTGTATGCTTCTTCCTACAAACTTCAGATGCTTTTTTATAGGCATTTAAAAGTGAAGGGTAGTCCCAGCCATTAACTGTTATAAGCTCTATTCCTGTTCCGAATTTATCTGTTTTAAAACCAGATAATATTGCAGTAAGATTTTGTTTTGTAGTTTGATGTTTTGCATGAACGGAGATACCATACTCATCATCCCATATGCTCACCAACATAGGCACTTGCATAACACCAGCAGCATTTATACTTTCCCAAAAATGTCCCTCGGATGTACTGGCATTTCCAATAGTTCCCCAGGCTATTTCATTTCCTTGATTTGAGAAATCAGAATAAGTGTGCAGGTCCTTGTTGCTTTTATATATTTTAGAGGCAAATGCTAAACCAAGCACTCGAGGCATTTGACTAGCTGTTGGAGATATGTCAGAGGATATGTTAATTCGGTCGGTTTGCTTCAACCAATTTCCATTATCGTCAAGCATTCGTGTACTGAAGTGACCATTCATACTTCTACCCGCACTACTTGGCTCTTGGTCCTTATCTGGATGAGCATATAATTGGGCAAAAAACTTTTGAATATCACTTAGACCTAATGCAAACATGAGTGTTTGGTCACGATAGTATCCAGCTCTAAAATCGCCATTTTCCATGAACCGTGCCATGGCAACTTGAGCTACTTCTTTTCCGTCACCGAAGATTCCAAATTTTGCTTTTCCAGTTAAAACTTCCTTTCTTCCAGTTAAGGAAGCAATACGACTACTATATGCAATTCGGTAGTCACTGATAACTTGATCAATAAACTCTGATTTAGAAATGGTAGGTTGTTTTGCCAGTTGGGTTGTCATAATTTGGATGGTGCAAAGATAATCTTTATCTTTTACATCTGTATTACAACCTAATGAACTATCCTTTTGACAACTTGCTTGTTGTTTACATTTATTTTTAAAACATAGATTCCCCGGGGTGTATCACAAAGATTTAAAACAAGGGTGTTGTTCGTATCGTGTCTTGAGAAATTCACTTTTTTACCTCTAATATCTATGACTTCTATTGATGTTAGAGGTGTCTTTGTCTTAAGCATGAACACACCATTTGATGATGGGTTAGGGTATACATTCACAGAATTTTCTATTGCGTTCTCATAAATAGACGCCGACCCATCGCCTTTGATTACAAGCTTGTATCCCTCTGTTGTGTCTGCTACAGGGAGTTTTAATGGAGGTCCTATAGGTAATACTGAAGCACTAGCATATGCCGTAGTTGCGATTTTAATGTCATAAACCCCAACTTGGTCAGGTGTTGGATTTCCCTTTAAGTTAATACATCCAACAGCTTTGTATGTAAAGGCACATCGACTAGGGTTGCATGCGTACTCAAAATTATTAGGTAGACCGATAACTGCATCTACCTTAACAGAGTCAATATCGGCAGTAACGTTTTGACCAGAGAATATTACTGCGGTATCTTTTATGGAAAGTATCTGAAAACTAAAATCATAAGCCTGATCAGCATATGCTGTGTCAGGTTGATCAGGATAAACTCCTGATTTTGTTATGCTGTTATCTGGCGTGCAAACTTGTCCAAAAATGGGACTCATTATTACCCCTAAAAGAATCAGTGTTAAGTATATTTTTTTCATTATAGCTAGGTTTAAATACATTTGTGAAGTAACGAATTTATGCTTAAGCGTCTATTTCTGCAAGGTCTGTTGGTGATTTTTACATTTTGTGGACATTCACAAACGGTGTTTAAATTCAATGGCGTAGTTAAAAATTCTTCGAACGAATCCATTGTTGGGGCTCAGTTTATACACCCCAAAACTCAACGGATAATATCAATTTCAAATGAGTCTGGATTTTTTGATTTTAGTGCAGATACCAATGTTTTAATTGTTCAACAGATGGGATATGAAAACCGATTTGTTAGTTCAAAGAATCAATGGATTACGCTAAGTGATGAATCTGATCTACTAAATACGATTGTTGTAAGTGAGAATAAACGTGCCTCGCAACTAAAGAAGGCAACAATTTCTATGAGCATCATCAGTCCAGATCTTATTCAAAATACAGCTCCCACTAATGTAAGTGAGAGTATCGAACGGATCAATTCCGTCCAAGTAGTTGATAATCAGCCAACTATAAGAGGAGGTAGTGGATGGAGTTATGGAGCAGGTTCGAGGGTTGGAGTGTTGGTGGATGGTGTACCTCTGTTATCTGGGGATGCCAGTTCTCCATTGTGGTCTTTTATGCCCACAGAGGGGGTTTCGGGTGTAGAAATTATCAAAGGGGCAAGTTCTGTTATTTATGGAAGCTCTGCTCTCAATGGAATTATTCATATCAAAACAAGAAAACCTACTACAGACCCCTATACTCAACTATCTCTTTCAAGGGGATTTTATGATTTGCCCAAAAGAAAATCTTTACATTTTCAAGGAAATAAACGTAATACAATATCCAATCTTACGGTCTACCATACAGGCGTATATGAAGGGCTTGGTGTTACTTTAGGCGTAAATTTATTGGATGACGAAAGCTACAAAATGAGCGATTTTGATAGACGAGGTAGAGTTAACATTGGGTTAAGAAAGACTGTTGCTAAACATAACCTTGTATATGGTATTAATGCGTCTTATCAAGAGGGAAAATCAGGGAGCTTCTTATTGTGGGAATCATTGGATTTAGGTTATACCGTTGCGGATAGCCTTCCAACTATAAGTTTGACAGACAGAATCTCCATAGACCCCTATATTAAATGGCAAAAGGGTAGCTTTTCTCACAGTTTAAATACGCGTTTTTTGGGTATAAATAACGATGTTGACAATGGAGATAATGCAATGAATCAGTCGAATAAATCAGATTTATTGTTTGCGGAATATCAAGTAAATTTTTCACCCTCAACGAGTAAATTGAATGTTATAGGCGGTGTACTTGCTTCAAAAACAAATTCTAAATCACCGTTGTATTCTGGAGATCATACTTCTGAAAACTACGCATCTTATGTTCAACTAGATCGTCAATGGAACAAGTTAAAATTGTCGGGGGGTGCGAGGTATGAGCATTTTATTTTAGATGAAAAAGATGAGGGCAGGCCAGTATTTAGAGCAGGGTTGAATTATGAGGCAGCCAAATACACGTTTATCAGGTCAAGCTTTGGACAGGGATATCGATTTCCAAGCATTGCAGAATCTTTTATTTTAACGAGTGCTGGTCCAGTAAGTGTTTTCCCAAGCAATAATTTAGTTTCAGAAACTGGAACGAATTTAGAGCTAGGCATCCAACAAGGATTTAGAGTTAAAAAATTGAATTTGATGTTGGACGTGGCTGTTTTCCAAATGAAGTTTGAGAACATGATGGAGTTTACTTTTGGTCAATGGGGACCCATTGAGCCTCCAACTTTTGGTATAGGCTTTAAAACACTTAATACAGGGAAAACATCGGTTCAAGGTGTAGAATCAAACTTATTATTTGATGGAAAATTTAAGGAAGTGAAGTTTCAGGGTTTTGTGGGTTATACATATTCCAAATCTCGAGCATTGGAACCCTTGAAAGTGATTGAACAAAACGCTACTTATCGAAACACAAGCTCTGATACAACAAACGATGTTCTAAAATATAGACCCCAGCATTTAATCAAGGCCGATCTCATGGCTACATATAAAAAATGGCATTTTGGTTTTGGTGCGACTTATCAGTCTAGCGTTCAAAATATTGACGGGGCATTTTTAGTATTAGTACCTGGTGTACAAGAATCGCAGGATAAAAATTTGTCAGAACACGTATTGCTGAATGGTCGCATTGGCTATAGGGCTTCATCGCATTGGGATACCAATATTATTATAAACAATATTAGTAATCGAGAATACATCATTCGTCCTGCAGATATAGCTGCTCCAAGGTGTGTAAGGTTTCAGATAACCTACACATTAGACAAGTCAAAGTAGGGTGTGTATAGCCTTCTGATGATCTCGAATAGATTTGTAGTAAATGAATATAATTCGAAAACTTGCAAGTGATACAGCAATTTATGGGATACCCAGCATAGTAGGCAGGTTTATCAATTTTATATTAATTTTCTTTTTTGCTGCGTATTTTACTCCGGAGCTGTTGGCACCTCAAGTAGAGTTTTATGCGTATGCAGCATTCTTTTTTGTAGTTCTTCCACATGGAATGGAGACTGCATTTTTTAATTTCTCAAGAGAGAGAAAACAGTATAAAGACGTCTTTGCCACAGCTATTTTTTCTGTGGGGTTGATTGCTCTTATGTTTACCATACTGATGATAATCAAACGAAATCAAATTGCTGATTTTGTGGGCTACTCTAATCACGTTTCTTATGTCATTTGGTTTGTTTTGATTCTTGCAATTGATACATTAAAATCGATTCCCTATGCACTACTTCGATATCTAAACAAGTCAAAGAAGTTTGCGTTGGTCAAAAGTCTAGGGATTCTAGTTAATGTTGGTTTAAATATATTTTTCATTGTTTACTATCCAGGTATCAGCGGAAATATGAGAAGTATTGAATATGTATTTATTTCAAATTTAATAGCAAGTTCGGTGGAGTTTCTATTATTGTCTAGTGACATATGGTCCCATTTTGGAACACCAAATTTCTCACTTTGGAAGCGAATGATTAATTATGCTTGGCCGCTTGTCATTTTGGGATTTGCTGGAATGATTAACGAAACATTTGATCGAATTTCTATGAATAAGTTGTTGCCAGAGGCTTCAGCAAAATATGAAATAGGGGTGTATGGGACGTTTTATCGACTGAGCATGGTGATGACTATTTTTATTCAAGCTTTCCGTTATGCAGCAGAGCCATTATTTTTTGATCAAGCAGATAAAAATGATGCTAAACAATCTTACATTACAATCATGAATTGGTTTGTTTTCGCTTGCGGATTTATATTTCTATCAACATCCTTATTTAAGAGTGAGATAGCACATTTACTGATAAAAAAAGCAGAATACTTTAATCACCCAGATGCCTTAACCATTGTCCCAGTACTTTTATTAGCAAACCTATTTTTAGGAATATTCTTTAATCTCAGTATTTGGTATAAGCTGAATAACAAAACAAAACTAGGAGCACTAATTTCATTGGTCGGTGCAATCACAACGGTGATTCTTCTTTTAATTTATGTACCAATTTATGGATTTAAGGCTGCAGCATACACAACATTAGTTGCCTATTTTTTGATGACAATTATTAGTTATATGGTGGGGCAATATTATTACCCAGTTCAGTATAATATTAGCAGGATTTTAATGTTATTAATAACAGCAGTTGGTATGTATTTATTTTCAGATTTTATGATGCTGAGTGGATTACAGTCTGTGCTAATCAATCTACTGTTTATAGCAGTGTATATATCTATTGGTTTTTGGATGAACTTAAGAATAAGAAAATAATAAATTTGCCAGCTGAATGATAAATTTGCCAGTCATCAATAAAAGTAACAATCCGTTACCTAAGTACCAGACCGAGCAGTCTGCTGGAGTTGATTTATGTGCTTTTTTATCATCTGATTTAGTATTAAAACCGAATGATCGAAAACTCATAGGCACAGGATTGCATATTGCATTACCAGAGGGTTATGAAGCACAAATTCGTCCACGTAGTGGTTTAGCTTTTAAGCATGGTATCACAATTATAAATAGTCCAGGAACAATAGACGCGGACTACAGAGGCGAATTAAAAATTGCGTTAATCAATCACTCAAATGTTGATTTTGTAATTAAGAATGGAGACAGAATAGCCCAAATGGTTATTTCAAAATACGAACAAATATCTTTCACACTAAACGATAGTTTAGATGAAACTGAACGAGGTGAAGGAGGATATGGACATACAGGAATTTAAAAAAAGAATAAACGAGTAATGAATATAATTATACCAATGGCTGGAATTGGAAAACGAATGAGGCCACATACCTTAACCGTACCAAAGCCATTATTACACGTAGCAGGGAAACCAATCGTACAAAGATTAGTAGAGGACATTGCTAAAGTGTTGAATGAACCATTGAATGAAATTGCATTTATAGTTGGTCCTAGTGAACAATTCTTTGGAAAAGAAATTCAAGCTCATTTATTGGATGTTGCAGCTAAACTTGGTGCAAAGGGGTCTATTAATGTTCAGCACGAGGCATTGGGAACGGCCCATGCGATATATCAAGCTAAACAAGCTTTAGAAGGCAATGTAATTGTTGCGTTTGCTGACACATTATTTAGAGCAGATTTTAAATTAGACGCTAGTGTGGATGGAACAATTTGGGTAAAAGAAGTTGAGGATCCAAGAGCATTTGGAGTTGTTCAGTTGGATGGTGAAGGAACCATCATTGACTTTGTTGAAAAACCAGATAACCCAGAATCTAATTTAGCAATTATTGGAATTTATTATTTCAAAGATGGAGCGTCAGTTCTTCGTGAAATTGAATATTTGCTAGATAATGATATACGAGAAAAAGGAGAGTATCAATTAACCAACGTTTTAGATAGTCTTAAAAATCAAGGGTGCAAGTTTGTTCCAGGTAAAGTAGAAGAATGGTGGGATTGTGGAAACAAAAACGCTACAATTAACACCAATCAGCGAGTTTTAGCAAACATATCTGACGAACAATTGGTATCTGATAAAATTACAAATGAAGGCTCAGAGATAATTAAACCCTGTTTTATAGGTGAAAACGTCAGGTTAATCAACGCAAAAGTTGGCCCATATGTGAGTATTGGAGACGGATCAGTGATTGAAAATAGTACAATAGAAAATACAATTGTATACAGCAATGCCCATATTCAAAATGCATCTATGAAGAATTCAATGATCGGTAATTTTGTAGAGTATGATGGGTCGGCAAAAGAGCTTAGTCTAAGCGATTATTCCACTCAAAAAGATTGAAATTCCTAACCCAAATATTATTTGTTACGTTTTTATTTGGGGTTGGATGTAAAACAGTAGATCAAACCCAGAATCTGCCCCAGTCTCTTAGTTACAATCAGCAAAAAGCATTTGATAAAGTATTTTTTGATGCATCAAAACAAAAGATACTAAACAATCGAGAAAAAGCATTAACGCTTTATTCAGAGGCCTTGAGACTTAATTCATCATGCCATGCATGCATGTATGAACTCTCATTGTTAAACTACGAACAAAAAAATTATCTCTTAGCACTTGACTATTCCCAAAAAGCGGTGCTTAACAATACTGAGTATAATGCGTGGTATTTTAACTTGGTAGCCAAATCATACACTAAACTTGGAATGTTTGCTCAATCTGCTGGTGTTTTTTCAGAAATGACCACCTTTGACCCTGATGAACGATCTAATTATCTCAGAGCTGCGGATGCCTATTCAAGGATTCGATCTTATGATAAAGCAAGATTGGTTCTTCAAAATATGCAAGATCATTTCGGGATAGAGCATGCTTCCTCAATGAAGCTTGAATCTGTTTTTTCTTCAATGGGCGAAATAGAGAAAGCTATTGAAGAACTGAGACGCATTTCAATAAAGTATCCCAAAAAAATAATTTACTTGGGTCGAATGTCTGATATTTACCTGCGGAACAAACAAGTAGATGAGGCAATAGCTATTCTGAATGAAATAATAGAAATTGACTCAACCTCAGGTAAGGCAAATTTTGCATTATATTTAATTTATCTAGGCAAAGACGATAGTCAATCATTCAAGTATCTAAAAAAATCACTAGAAAGCGATGACATCAATTTAGACACTAAGTTGCAAGCATTAAGCCCACTTCTTAAAGCTGTAAAATTAGATAGTAAAAAGAAAAGTGATTTGAAGGAGTTGTCAGCTACGTTATTAAAAAGTTACCCTTCAAAATCAGAAGTATATTTTTTCTTAGCAGATATGCATATTGCATTGAAAGATTACAAGTTAGCTCGCATATACACCAGAAAAGCACTAGAGAGAGATTCGGTAAGTTATGCTATATGGAAGAAGATTATTTATTTAGACGAACGTTTATTTGATTATCGTCAACAATTAAAAGATGTAAATAAAGCACTTTATCTTTTTCCAAATATTGCTAGGCTTTATTTCATAAAAAGTAAAGCTTTAATCGAGTTATCAGAATATGAAAGTGCTCTAAAAACAGCAAATGAAGGCTTAGATTTTGCTGTGGATCAAAGTGATAAAACGGATTTAATGGTAGCAAAAGGTCAGTCATATTTTAAATTAGGACAATACGAGAAATCGTCTCAATTATTAAATGCAGTATTGTCCATTGATCCAAATCACATTTTAGGACTTCGTGCATACAGTCATTTTTTAATAATTCAAGGTGGTCAATTAGATAAAGCATTAAATACCATAGAAAAAGCTCTAATTTTTCAGCCAGAAAACCCAGATTTAATTGCTACAAAAGCTGAAATTTGGTTTCTGAAAAAGAATACAACCAAAGCACTATCGTTTATAGATAACGCCATATTAATTGATCCCAATAATAAAAAGTACTATCAACAAAAAAAGTTGATTTATGAATCTATGGGGAACCAAATGATGGGAGAACAATTGGATTTAAAAATAAAAGATTTACATGAGTAACAATACCTTTATTTATCGTTTGCTAATTTGTTTTTTAATTCTTTCAAGTGCTTGTCGTTCAATTCAAAAGACAAAATCAATTGATGTTTCAGCTTCCACAATTAAGTCCTATTGGGATAGTCAGTTTGATTCAGATTATGTCGAATTAAGAGGGCGATCCGCAATTACTGACGGAGATAAAACCACAAATGTTTCCCTTCATATTAAAATGAAGAAAGACAGTATCATATGGGCCAAGTTTAGTCTTTTTGGCTTTGGAATCAATGCACTAATTACAAGAGACAGTTTTTTTATGGTGAATTCTGTGCTTCAAGAATACATGGCTTATGATCATCAAATATTAGAACAATATTTAGGTTTTAAACCACAAATAAATCAGGTACAAAACATGCTGCTTGGTAATGCGGTTTTTCATCAGAATCGCTATATTTCAAATGAGAAGAATATGCTTTTAGCCCGAGAGGGACTCACAAAAAATTTAATTCAATTCAATTCAGAGTATCGGACTTTTCAATCGGACCTTGTAGGTCAAGACACTAGTCAGCATGCCAAGATTAATTACAGTCAATATGAGCTTATTGATGAAATTGGCTTACTGCCTCAATTGGTAACTATAGCTATTCAACAAACTGAAGAAAATTTCCAAATGGAATTAAATTATCAGAATATTAAAACAAGTAAAATAACTTCTTTTCCTTTTAAAATACCTCGATCGTATATTAGAAAATAGTTTTGATAGTATGTCATAATAAAGTGTATCGGTTGTTTTAACGTTCATAAATTAGGATATTAGCCCCGATGAAAGTTGGAGTAATAGGAGCAGGAGTTATGGGAAGGGGCATTGCTCAGGTTTCCGCAATGGCAGGTCATTCAGTTGTATTGTTTGATATAAATCATGAAATGCTTGAGGTGGCTAGAAACGCAATAGACAAGAATCTAAGTAAGGCTATTGATCTAAAAAAAATCAATAATCGAGACAAAGAATCTTGTCAAAAACTCATCCAATATTCAAATAGCATTGCCGATGTTAAGGTGGACTTAGTCATAGAAGCAATTGTTGAAAACATAGACGTAAAGCTCAACGTTTTTGAAGATCTTGCAGAAATCAACAAAGAGAATACTATATACGCATCCAACACATCTTCCATACCACTTACCCAAATAGCAGCTGGATTTAAGTATCCAAGTCAAATGGTTGGAATTCACTTTTTTAATCCTGCACACATCATGAAGCTGGTAGAAGTCATTCGTGCAGAGCAAACTGATTCTAAAGTTCTAGAACAAGCGATTGATTACGTTACCTCCATCCAAAAAAGGTTTATTATTGCTGCCGATGCTCCAGGGTTTATCGTCAATCGAGTTGCAAGACACTTTTATGTTGAGGGGCTTAAGGTTTTAGAAGAAAATGTTGCCTCACATGATGTAATAGACGACTTAATAAGAAGTTCAGGGTTCAAAATGGGACCATTTGAATTGATGGATTTAATTGGGGTGGAAACCAATCTTTCGGTAACGGAGTCTATGTATAAGCTATTCAATTACGATCAAAAATTTAGACCCAATAGAATTCAACAAAAAAAGGTACAGGCTGGGTATTATGGGCGAAAATCAGGTCAAGGTTTTTATACTTATGATGAATAAGTCTTTTTTAATATTAGTCCTTTTATCCATTTGCACTCAACAGGCTTGTAAGCCTGACGATCCTTTTACAGGCGATTGTTTTATTCCAAACCAAGCAGTTAATATTACGATTAACATGGACTTACCCGAATATTTTAAATTACAAACATTAGGGGAGTACATGACGATTGATCAAGGGAACCGGGGGATATACTTAATTCATAATTTTGATGACATTTACTATGCGATTGAGCGGACATGCCCTTACCAGTCAGATGCAGATTGTGCTCAAGTTTTTCTAGATGAAAACACGCTCCAACTAATCTGTGGTCAACAAAAAGACACCACATTTACAGCATGTTGTGGATCGATTTATGATTTTAACAGCCTTTATTTGAGTGGTCCAGCTCGTTGTAATTTAAAGACGTACAGACTTACAAAACAAGGGAATACGCTCTACGTAAATAATTAAAAATATCAGAACTCAATGAACATTGAGGCTTTTTGTAATGTTTTATCATTATATGTTTAATGACTCCGACATAGATAGAATTATTGAAATGGCTTGGGAGGACCGAACCCCATTTGAGGCAATATCTTACCAATTTGGCATATCAGAATCCCAAACGATTCAATTGATGCGAAAAGAGCTAAAAAGAAGCTCGTTTAATCTATGGAGAAAACGTGTCAATAGCGGTGTAAGCCAAAAACACGTTAAAAAGCGTGACGCTGAAATAAACCGCTTCAAGTGCACTCGCCAAAGAGCAATTTCCAATAATAAAATTACCAAGCGATAGTCTAGCTATTAATTAGTCGCCTTTTAAAATAGTAAAGGTGGCTATTTTCACAAATAGCCACCTTCCAATAAAAGTTAAATTAACTTTTTCTTCTACTTCTTCATCACCTTCACAAACTTTCTACCTTGGTCAGTAGCAACTTGAAGGATGTACATACCACTGTCCCACTCTGAAGTATTCAGCTTATGAATACTATTAGTGAATGTATGATTTTTGTGATGCACTTTTGCTCCTTGCAAATCAGTTATTTCAATCTGATAAGCTTCTCCATTTGACAAACTTACCATTACAGATAATTCGTTGGTCAATGGGTTCGGATATGCAGAAAAGTCTATTCCAGAACCTACAGCATCAAAACGAACTACTCGAATGTCTGAATACTCTGAAGTGCCATCAAAATCTACTTGCTTGAGTCGGTAGAATGCTATGTTTTCAAAAGAGTGAACGCCTTCATCAATGTAATTATACTCAATTTGATGTTGACTGTTGCCATTTCCAGCAATCTGATCAATCATTTCAAAAGCTCTACCATCGTAGCTACGCTCTATCTCAAAGTGACTGTTGTTTATCTCACTAGCAGTAGCCCAGTGAAGACTTGCACTGTGGTTATTAGCAGCATGAACATCAAAGTGGATTAAATCCACAGGTAATGCAGCATTTGATGCTCCACCACCTCCACCACCACCGGAGAATGAAGATACCTTAAAAGTAGCTAAGTGGTCTGTTCCATTGCTGTGTGTACTATGTACCCAATTACCAGTAGTTGCACTAGATCCATGAGTAAGAATAATTCCTGTAGCACCATTGGCATGTGGATCTGCAAACGTACCTGCAGAGGTAAGTTTGAACATCTGAAGCTCGTTAGCATTACTTAAAGTTGTACCTTTACTAGATAGTGCAGTTTGAATGGCAGAATACTCAGTATTGGTAAATGGATAAAGAACCGTCACATCACTGGTAGGTTGAGTAGTTGGTGATACATTCCATTTTCTATTGAAGACTACCCCACCATCTGTGTTGGTGATGATACCACCGGCACTATTGTATGTTGTTGTAGTGGTAGCACCAATTTGAAGAGAAACTCCCGTGTTAGGAACCGCAGCACCTGTGCCAGTTAGATTGAGACCCAAGATTAGCTTGCTGTTATCATCACAGTAGCAGGTATAGTTACCATCGGTATCAGCATAGGTAGCAGTGTAAGTTGCTGCTGAAGATGGAAGGGCGTTGCCTTGTTGACAAGCAAGAAGTTCATAGGCACCCATGTTCAAGGTAGTATTGACTATTCGAGTAGTACCAACAATATCTGCACTGTAACCACTAATGGCACTATTTAGACCAGCATCTACAGCAGGGCTTGTACTTTTTAACTTGAGACCGTCATCTTTGGTCATCCATGTATTATCTCCTCCGTCTGGATCACTGGTGTTAATAAATAATGGGTTGCCCGAATAGACCATGTTTGAGGTTGAAGAAAGTGCATTACTATTGGCTAAAGTATAACTTGAACTAGCCAATTGAACTATACTATAACTCATATTAGTAGTATGGTTAGATGAGGCCTTAATATCTGCGTGAATATTAGTTTTTGATGAGCCTATTTTATTTTCATAAAATATACAATTTGCTACGGTAGAAGTGCCTGCATTCTTTGCGTATATACCACCACCTCCTTTTGTATTGGTTGTTGTTGTGTTATCGAAAAAGGAGCAATTGGTAATTGTAGGTGAGTTTTCGGAATATATACCACCTCCAAAATCATCAGCTAAATTTCCACTAAAAACACAATTGATAATACTTGGTGTTCCGCTAACCATGTTAGCTACTCCTCCTCCGTTTAGTGTGGCAATATTATCTGCAACGATCAAATTAACAAGAGTTGAGCTAGATGCCCTGTTACTTATCCCTGCTCCATTTTTTCCCCTATTATTTTTTATGATTAAATTGGAAAGAGTGGGAGAAGATTGATTGTTGGCAATTCCTCCTCCTAAATCTTTTGAAAAATTCCTCCCACCAAACTGGTTAGTACCATTACCTCCGTTAGAATTACCATCTTGAATGGTAAACCCGTCAATAACTGCTGTTGAATTTAGATTAGCAGTCATTATTACGTGATAACAATTGTCTGAAACTGACCCAGCTATTCCTATATCACCACTAAGTATGGTGATATTTGAGCGGTAATCTCTTTGAGATCGTTGAGTTTCAGTGCCATCAAATCCACCGTAAATCTCGATGTTTTTATTTATGCTATATCCTTTATTTCTATTGTCAGTTGAAGGGGTAGTAAAAGGAACTATAGTATTTGGTTTATATGTACCCTCTGCTACCCATATTTCATCGCCTGCTGATGAGGCGGTGATTGCATCTTGGAGTGCGGTATATGCATTCGTCCAGGATGTTCCATTGTTAGATCCTGATGCATTGTGATTTACATACCTTATTGTGGCATGCGATAATGAATTAATGGTAAAAAGAATAGCTAAAAAAAATATCTTTTGGTAGGACATAAGTTACGTTATGACAGCAATGATAGTTAATTAAAGGTACAAGACCTTTAAAAGTGAACCTTTGCCAAACAATTTAATGTATTGGAATATTATCTTATGATCAATTGGTCAATTTTTAATGCTAGATTAAAATCTTTTTCAGTCAAACCTCCTGCATCATGTGTACTCAGATTAATGATTACTTCATTGTACACGTTCTCCCAGTTAGGATGGTGATTGTGTTTTTCAGCTAGTAAAGAAACAGAAGTCATGAAAGAAAACGCCTGAATAAAATCATCAAATAGGAATTTCCGCTGTATAAAATTTCCCTTCACAATCCAATTTTTATTAATTGAGTTCATCTTAGCTTCTACCTCTGAAATGGACAATCTTTTCATTGAATATTAACTAAAATGGTACTGTGCTGAATAAATGGACTTAGCGTCCAATAGTCGTTGGATAAATGAGCTATTACTTTTACGCAAAACCAAGGGCTTTATTTTTAGATATGCAGTGTTTTCATAAATAGAAATTATCTGCCCAGATTTATAAACCGTCAAATGACGAAAGGATATGGGCCATATAAAACTGCTACTGTTCTTTCTAAAATGGATAATAATTCCATTTGGCCTTAGTTCTATGTTGCATTTACGACTGTATTCTATACTATCAAAATTAATATCAAATTCAGGGCTACACGACTGAATTATGAATGGTTCAGAACCAATACTTCCATTTTTGAGCTTGTGAAAAATCCCAAACCGCTTCCCCACTAATTCGTTAACGGCTAAATCTATGTTCTTATTTGTTCGAGTAGTATTGTATATCATGTGACTAAAAAGAAAATATTAATATCAAACTAACAAAAACTAAAATATAAAAGTTTGACTGGTTAAGATTTGCACTTGCTCCGATTATATTTTTTCAAATGCTCGAACATTATTTTTTAGAATCTTCTTTTGCTTTTTATCTCCCTTTATATTTAACTCATTAAGTTTTAGACCATCAACATCATCAAAAACAATAGCAGGTCTGTAATCGAATTTTTTTAATTTCAACACAACATTTTTCATTTGTAATCCCTCTGCATGCCTTACATAAAAGCCCCAAGCGGGTAATTCACCAAACATTGAAAACTCTGGATATTTTTTGGGTAGCTCGGGCACATCGCTAATTCTATATATGGGTAAATTAGCATATGCAGCATTTCCTCTACCAGGATAAATTATTTTAATATCTTCTAATAATACAGACTCAATTGGGTGACCAATTATACCTGTGATTGAGGATGGAAAAGTATTATGGAAAAAAGGCAAGGCAGGTCCTCTTATGTTGTATGATTGATCTGGCCTACCGAACGGAATTTGCACTTTTATTCTACGTAAAATTACATTTTTGAGTGTTCCTGGATATTTAGCTCCTCTTATTTGACCAACACGCAAAAAAATTGCATTTCCTGTGTTAGTAGCTTTAATATCTTCTACCAAGATATTTTCTATAACTCCACCTTGCATGGCTTCTATGGCAATTGCCGATCGATAAGTATCATAGACTTTAATATCACGCACTGTAATGTTTCGCATATGGCTAACACTTGAAGTACCTAGTTTAATGGCACTAGCACTAGATCTTACCCTGCAATTACTTATCAAAATATTATCACAAAAACGTTTGCGAGTCCAATCTTCTGATTTTATGCATATACCATCATCTGCTGAATTAATATCACAATTCGAAATTTCAACATTCTTACAATCCATAATATCAATACCGTCATTATTCCAATACGTATCACTATCTACTTTAATGTTACTAATTAACAGGTTGATGCATAGTTCATAGGATTGTACCCAACAAGACGAATTCTTGAGTGTAATGCCTCTAACAATTATATTTCTACATGCTAAAATTTGAAACAATACTGGTCTAAGATACCACTTGGGTCTTTTTTCGACGAAATTGTAGTCCAAACTATCAATCTGTCCAGCATAAAATAGACTATCTATTCTCAAGGCTAATTTATCCCCTCTTCCATCGATAGTCCCCTTTCCAGAAAAACTAATATTAGATACTTTATGAGCAATAACTAACGCCTTCCATTTTCCTACTTTTTTATAATCCCCTGGATTTATACTTCCTACCAGCCTCGCTCCTCTTTTAAAGTGTATTTCAATATTTGATTTCATAAAAATTGTTCCTGATAGAAACGCTCCCTTAGGAATTATAACCCTTCCTCCACCTTCTTTTGAGGCATTATCAATTGCAGATTGAATGGATGAAGTACATAAAACCTTGCCGTCACCTATAGCCCCGAAATCAGTAATCAAATAATCTTTTGCATAAGAATTATTCCCCAAAAGAAAAACAAACATCAGTGCAGTAATTAATTTCATTAATACATTAAAAAAATACAGTTTGCAATATACGCTTGATTGGCCATTCTGAAATATAATTTATATTTAATCATGGAGAGCTTTTGTTAACTAGTCTGCTTAATTGTATGTTCGTAGCTAAGTGATTTTACACAAAAAAACTTATCTCTTTTGTATGTTGTTCATCCTAATTATCTCAGGGTGTAGTCACTCTGATGATGTTAACTTACCCAGCTGTAAAGCACTCTTAGCAACTAATTTTAAAAGTTTACAGGATTTTAAATCTGTTGTCGATTTAAGTTATTCAAATGATAGCAAAGATTCATGTATTGGCACTGTCAATATGAGCTACAAAAACCAAGGTCAAACGATTTTATCCGTCTTGAGCGACGGGATAACACAAGGAGATATAACAGATGCACACAAGGGCTCTTTGATGGATAAGGTTTTCCTAGCTTTTCAATCACCATATGCAGTTTTTAACAGAAATGAACTTAGCAAGATATTTATGCTTGCACGGAGAAGGCCCACAATTTTTGGAGATGATGATATTGCTTTCTATGATCTGGCATTAGCAAGTATGCAAAACATTAAAAATGAAAACCATGCATTTCGTCATTTTAGAGATAGTTTAGAGAAAGGCTATATTAATACATTTAATCATATTACAGCTCAAGCACTAATAACAGCAATTTACAATGAAGATATTGCACATTTTGTAGCCAGCGTTCACGAACGACATCATATGCCAGAATTAGTATCTGGTAAATTTTCTGAGGCCCAACTTAAGGATACGGTTAACTTTCCTACAGATAACTATGTAGATATTATCAATAATGAAATTGGGCAAGAACTAGGCAAATATTTGAAAATTAAGTATGCCATTAATGATAGAACGCATTGGACGCCAAATCTTACTAGTGCATTTCTAAATGATATACAAGACTATTACGCTCAATCTTTTGAGATTGAAATTGAACCCTACAAAACTGACGACTCATTAATTTATAGATTTAGTCAAAAAATAGAAATCATAAAAAAAAGCAAATCCTATTTATAATTACAGAACTATGATACCAAAAAAAAACATCAAACTAAAAAAAATCTATTGTTATTTAATTTTACTGTTCGCTATAACAATAACCTCATGCAAAAAAAATCAACACCAAAATGTAATTGATGCCTCTGAATATTACTCATCCACAAAACCATGTACTCGATGGTGGTGGTTTGCGACAGAAATAAAAAAACCAGATATTAAGCATCAATTGGATTGGGCTAAAGACAACAATTTTGGTGGAGTCGAAATTGCTTGGGTTTATCCACTTTATCGCTATCAAAAAATGTATGCTCGTTCATACGGAAGGCACTATCCCAAAGACAGCTCTGCTCAAGAATGGCTGAGTGCTGAATGGACAGAAATGGCAACCTACACAAAAAAATATGCAGACTCCATTGGTCTATCCTGTGACTTTACTTTTGGAAGTGCTTGGCCAGTTGCAGACAAACACATCAGTAAAGAGAACCGTACTCAAATATTCGGGGACTCAACCTTCCAACAACTACTAACATTCTCATGGGCATGGCCTGACACCATGTTTGTAATAGACCATTTAAAAAAAGCTGCGTTCAAAGAATTTGCAAATCCATTTGGTAAAGCAATCAGTCCTGCTTTAAATGGAAGCAAATCTGCATTATTTACTGACTCATGGGAAATCAAACTCAATTCAAAAAATAAAATATGGACAACGGGTTTCGATTCGACATTTAAGGAACGATTTGGTTACGATATTGTACCCTACATGAATCAAGGGATAGATTCCTTCCCTGAAGTTCGGTACGATTATATGAAGCATTTAGACACGTATGTAACCCAAGGGTTTTATTTACCTTATGTAGAAGAATGCAAAAAATTAGGGGCATGGTCTCGTGTTCAGTGTTTGGCGTCTCCGACTGATGTAATGACTACATACTCTTTGGTGGACATACCCGAGACAGAAAGCATGTTAAATAATCCAAATTACTCTCGGATTGTCAGTTCTTCAGCTTGTTTATCAAGTAAACGACTTGTCTCTAGTGAGACTTTCACTTGCATGTATGGATTTCCACATACCTATTTACATAGAGAACAGATAGCTGACTTAAAAATGGTAGCAGATGCAATGTTTGCTTATGGAGTGAATCATCATGTTTATCATGGTATGCCCTACAATCCTATTGATTCGGACACCAATACATTTTTTGCCACTACGTATTTTGGGCCAAATGGTAGTCTTAGTGACGAATTACCTCAATTCAATTCATATATAGAAAAGGTTTCAAAATACTTGCAAATTGGTAAAACATATAGCGATATAGCCGTATATATTCCTCACGAGGATGGTATCATGAAAGGAGCATACCCACCTGAAAGACAACGCGTTTGGGTTTGGGGAGAATATGAACTACGCTACATAGATCCACCCAAAGAACTAGAAGGGTATCATCCATTATGGATAAACAAACATTTTTTGCAGAAAGCTAAATTTACAGATGGAAAACTTGTCATAGGCGATGCCTCATTTTCGATGCTATATATTGATGTTAATTACATGGATAGTAAGGCACTTAATCGAATTGTTGAGCTTGCAGGAAATGGATTACCAATTTGTTTAAAAAGAACACCAATAGAACCGAGTAAAATTAAAAGTGATAACTATCGCGAACAACTAAACAAACTCATGAAATTTCCTAATGTTAAACAAGAACTTAACGATGTTTTAGTTACTTCTCCATTAGTAGAGGCAGATAGTCTTCCAAATTATTGGTGCAAAGTAGATCACGAAGGAAACGCATACTTATTTCTAGCTCAGTGGAAATCAAAAAATCTTACCTACCCAGTCTATTCTGGTCAATCATACATAAACCAAGAAAATTCTTTACCGCTTACCATTCATTATAATGGCAATAGAAGTGAAATTGAAGTTTTATTCAAACCCTATCAATCTATCATGATAAAGATCTCCCCTACGGGTAAAACTGAACTAATAGACATCACCTTTACACCAAAGGATCCAATTATTCGACCCAGAGAAAAACAAAGAACCTATTTTTAAAACGTCAATATGAGAAAACAAAGTAGAAGAAACTTTATAAAAGACAAATTATGGAAGGGATTAATTTTATCATTATTTAGTCCTTTTTCGAGCATGGCTGAATTTGATGAGTCTAAAGAAGAGAGCAGCATAACAAAAGATGACGGAATTACCGTAGATTGGGAAAAGGTTGAAAGTCAATTTACCTTGGCAAATTCTCGCAAGCACTTTAATACATCAAGCATAGGTCCCTCACCCCGTATTGTTCAAGAAACAACGATTGCATCTATCAAATACATTAATAAATATGGTATTGAAGACCATAAAGTTGTAGAAAAAACAAGAGCCAAACTAGCTAAGTTCATGAATGCAAACCCTAAAGAACTAGCTATTACAAGAAATGCAACAGAAGGAATGAACATTGTTGCCCGAAGCTTAAAACTACATCAAGGAGATGAGGTTATTATTACCAGTGAAGAACATATCGGTGGCTCTGCACCATGGATGGCCCTTCAAAACGAAATTGGCATAAAAGTTAAAGTTGTCGATATCCTAGGAAAGGAAGAAAAAATCCTGAAATTGATAAAATCAGCAATATCAAAACGTACAAAAGTGATTTCCATTTCACACATTACATGTACAACAGGTACAGTCTTACCAGTAAAAGAAATAATTGAGTTTTGTAAAAAAAATCAAATACATTCAGTAATAGATGGTACACAAGCTTTAGGTCAAATTTCGCTAAACCTTAAAAGTCTCCAACCCAACTTTTTTATTGCTAGTTGTCACAAATGGCTTTTCGGTCCAAAAGGAACAGGAATACTATACATGAATCAAGATTTTTTGAACAATACACCACCCCTATTTGCTGGAGCGTATACAGACATAAAATTTGACTTAAAAAAGGGAATATACGAATACATAAAACACGCCAGTAGATATGAGTATGGAACTATCAATGCTCCAATAATAGCTGGACTTGGAGCAGCAGTAGAATTCACGAACAATATAGGTATAAAAAATGTGGAAGATCGAGGTAAATATCTTGCATCAAGATTTTATGAGAAGATTTCTCAACATAGAGATATATCTATCCTCACTCCATTTCATTTAGATGCTCATGCTTCAATCGTGACTTTTCGAATCAAGCAAAAAAATGGTTCTAACATCTGCAAAGAACTAAGAAAGACAGCAAATATTATTTTAAGATCTGTAACTGAAAATAATATGAATGCTATTAGAGCATCATTTGCAATTTATACCAATGAAAAAGAAGTGGATGAATTGGCACAGAAATTATTAGCAATAGCTAATCGATAATACGTTACCAGAATCTTTTAATCAATCGTATTACAATCAATTCATGATTAAAATGTAAAGTTTCTCCGTTTGAAAAACTAACTATACAAGATAATTATTTCCAACGCATTTTTTTTAAATTCGCCGACAATGCGTTTAATTAAATTTATTTTTTCATTCTCCTTTTTATGTTGTGCAACATTATTATTTGCCCAAAAAAGAATTACATGGGATAGTGTTGCTATGCCTGCAGCCAAATTTCGAAGTATAGGTCCTGCATTTATGACAGGTCGTATTTCAGACGTGGTCATCGATCCAGCAGACGAAAGTCATTGGTATGTGGGTGTTGGTAGTGGTGGTGTATGGGAAACAAAAAATGCAGGTGTGACATTCACCCCCATATTTGATGCACAAAAAGTATACAGCATTGGGTGCATAACCTTAGATCCCAATTCTAGAAATTTATGGGTTGGTTCTGGCGAAAATGTTGGTGGTCGCCATGTCAGTTTTGGAGACGGGATATACCTCAGTAAAGATGGTGGCAAAACATGGGAAAACAGAGGGTTAAAAGCATCTAACCACATAAGTAAAATTATAGTCCACCCAACAAAACCTAACACCTTATGGGTAGCTGCCCAAGGACCGTTATGGAGCATTGGAGGTGAACGCGGAGTATATAAAACTACAGATGGAGGAAAAAAATGGAAACGTGTATTGGGTGATGCAGAATGGACTGGAGCTACGGACTTATTGATGGATCCCAGAAATTCTGATATTTTATATGCTGCTACATGGCAGCGACACAGAACAGTAGCCTCTTATTTGGGTGGTGGACCAAAAAGTGGAATTCATAAAAGTACTGATGGTGGTAAAACATGGATTAAGCTAAAAACAGGTCTCCCCTTGGGAAGTATAGGTAAAATTGGATTAGCTATATCCCCACAAAACCCTGATGTAATCTATGCAGCTATCGAAACAAAATTAAAAAAAGGAGGATTTTATAGAAGTGCTAATGGAGGCATGAGCTGGACTAAACAAAGTGACCAAATAAGTGCAGGTACTGGCCCACATTATTATCAAGAAATTTGGGCAAGCCCACATCATTTTGATCGCGTGTATTTTGCCAACAACTACTTCAAAGTGACCAACGATGGAGGAAAAACATTTAAAGGTGTAGAAAAGTCCTACAAACACGTTGATAACCATGCCGTAGCATTCAAAGCAAGTGACCCTAACTATTTAATGGTTGGTACTGATGGAGGACTTTACGAAAGCTTTGATCTTGCTCAGACTTGGAGACATATGGGAAATCTTCCCATCACGCAATTTTACAAACTTGCAGTAGATGATGCAAAGCCATTTTACCACATTTATGGTGGCACACAAGACAATAATACACAGCGTGGAAAAAGCAGAACTATAAATATCGCTGGAATAACCAATGCCGACTGGGAAGTCGTATTGGGAGGAGATGGACATCAACCAGCAACAGAACCAAATAATCCAACCATTATATATGGTCAAAGCCAAGAGGGATGGTATAGTAGAATAGACATGGCTACAGGGGAACGTATTGGCATAAGACCACAGCCTGCAAAAGGAGAAGGATTTGAACGATACAATTGGGATGCTCCGATATTGGTGAGCAGTCACGATCCAGCTCGTATATATGTTGCCTCATATCGTCTTTGGCGAAGTGATAATCGCGGAGATGCTTGGACTGCACTTTCTGGTGATCTTACTAGAAATGAAGAACGATTTGATTTACCAATCATGGGACGAAAACAGAGCTACGATAATGCCTGGGACGTATATGCTATGAGTACTTACAATACCATAACCAGTATTGCAGAAAGTCCTATTAATGAGAAGGTTTTATATGTAGGAACAGACGATGGCTTCATTCAAAGCACTAAAGATGGAGGCAAGACATGGGTAAAAACTAATGTAAGTAATTTGAATGGTGTCCCAGAACGAGCCTATGTTAATGATATTAAAGCTGACCTTTTCGATGAAAATACCGTCTATGTTGCACTAGATGCTCATAAACAAGGTGATTACTCTCCCTACCTTTTTGTCAGTAGGAATGGTGGAAAATCATGGAGTAAGATTACTAAAGGGATAGCAGACAAAAGTTATGTATGGCGGATTGTTCAAGACCATATTAATCCAGATCTACTTTTTATTGGAACTGAGTTCGGTATTTATTTTACAATTAACAGAGGGGATTCTTGGAAACAACTTAAAGATGGACTACCCACAATTAGTTTTAGAGATTTAGTTATTCAGCGTGAGCATGAAGACCTTGTGGCTGCAAGTTTTGGAAGAAGCTTCTATGTATTAGATAATTATGCTTTTTTAAGAGAGTTAAGTGATGATGTGATGCAAGAAGATGCAGTATTATTCAAACCAAGAGATACCTACTTGTATAGTCCACGAAGAGATGGTCGTCAGAAAAGTGGTAGCTTAGGTGGACAACACTTTTATGGCAAAAACCCTGAACATGGTGTTCTATTTGATTATTACATCAAAGAAAAACCAAAGACAAACAAGGAAAAACGAACAAAAACAGAAAAAGAACTTAATAAAAAAAACAAAGATATTGACTTTCCTGGTTGGGAAGTATTAGCCGCTGAGAAACATGAAAAGAGTCCACAATACTGGCTTGAAATAAGCGACTCGCAAGGAAATATCATACGAAAACTTAAGTTAAAAAATAGTAAGGGAATTCATCGAACAGCGTGGGACATGAAAGGAAGCAGCCTATGGCCTGTGACAAAAAATACCACAGACAAAAACAGTCAAAATCGAGGATGGTATGTAGCACCAGGAAATTATATTGCCCAATTATATCGGATTGAAGGTAAGGATATTTCTACTTTAGGAAACACAGTTGAAGTAAACTTAAAACCGTTGAGTAAAAGTACACTTGTACCACAATCTATTTTAGAACAACAGGCATATGCTAAGCAATACATGGGTGCTCAAGTTCGTAGAAATATAATTATGAAACGATACAATGAAATTCAGAATAAAACTAAAGCCATGTTAGTTGCAACAAAAAAAGGAAGCAGCCCACTTTCATCGGTCATTTCACCTTTACAAGCAATAAATGATTCAATCATTGATTTGAAAACATCTTTGTACGGAAACGAAGCTAAAAATGCTGTTGGAGAAAAAAAATATCCGACATTAAACGATCGAATGAATGCAGCAGGAGCATCACTTTGGGGAAGTAGTTATGGACCAACTCAGACATCAAAAAACAGTCTCGCTATTGCAAATGAGTTAATGGATAATTACGAAAATCAAATAACTGAATTAAATACACAACTAGAAAGGCTATACAATGATCTCAAAGATGCTGGTGCACCAGTTATTCTTGAGATGGTAGACTAGATATTATATCAAGCACTCATTACATTGACCTAGAAGCAACATGTTAGCTTGTTCAATGTGATGCTTTGCAACCTTCGGTATTTTAACGTCTATTGTAAGACATTCAACCTTTCCGCATTCATTACATTGAAAATGAGGATGAATGTCTATATGTTTTTTAGACGAGCAATTATGGCATTTAGCATACCATTTTAATCCATTCTTACCTAAAAATGTATGAAGTTTTCCTTCTTTTTCAAAGCGATCAAGAATTCGATAGACCGTTGTTTTATTCATCGAACCTTTGTGCATTTGAACTAATTCTACAACAGAATAAGCAGTATCCGAGCGATCAAACACCTCCCATACTAATCTAACTGATTGGGTTTGTCTTGATGAAATCATTCAGCAAATTTAATGCAACTTAATTGCTTTGAAAGAATTCAAAACTATATTTGCAACCTAGTTGCAATAAGAAGATATATTAAACCAATGAACAAAATCATAAATAAGCTTCCCGTTACTGTTTTAAGCGGTTTCTTGGGAGCAGGCAAAACCACATTATTAAATCATGTTCTTCATAACAAGGAAGGATTAAAAGTTGCGGTTATCGTCAATGATATGAGTGAAGTTAATGTAGATGCCAATTTGGTAAAGAGTGAAAACGTTCTCTCTCGTACAGAGGAAAAACTAGTAGAAATGAGTAATGGATGTATATGCTGTACACTTCGAGAGGATCTCATGGATGAAGTGGAGCGATTAGCAAAAGAAAATCGCTTTGACTACTTATTAATTGAAAGTACTGGTATTAGTGAACCTGTTCCTGTTGCACAGACATTCAGTTTTGTCGATGAAGAGAATAACATTGATTTATCCAAGTGGAGTTATGTAGACACGATGGTTACTGTTGTTGATGCTTTCAATTTCTTCAAAGATTTTGGAAGTCCGGAAACACTGCAAGATAGAGAATTGACAGATATGGAGGACGACTTTCGTACCATTGTTAATTTATTGACTGACCAAGTAGAGTTTGCCAACATTATCATAATTAACAAATCTGATCTAATTGAAAAAGATGATCTGAACTTTTTAGAGGCAACGCTCAAAAAATTAAACCCTTCAGCACAGATTATTAAGACAAGTTTTGGAAATGTTAAACCTGAACAAATTTTAAATACTGGTCTCTTCAATTTTGAAGAAGCTGAACAAAATTCAGGTTGGCAAGAAGAGCTTAACAAAAAGGAACATACACCAGAAACTGAAGAGTATGGTATCAACTCGTTTGTTTTTAGAAGTAAGAAGCCTTTTCATCCTGTCCGATTTTTATCGTATGTTCATCATAAATTCCCTTCTAACATAATCAGAAGTAAGGGACTATTTTGGCTATCTTCAAGACCTAATCAAGCAATGGTATGGGGACAAGCAGGAGGGTCTTTACGAACTGACAGTGCTGGAGTATGGTGGGACAGCATGCCTTTTGAGCAAAGAATTCAATATCCTTCCTTCATCGAAAACCAAAAAAGTATTGAATCTGTCTGGAGTAAAGATTTTGGAGATCGAAAAAATGAGATTGTTTTTATTGGCTTGGGACTTAACCAAGAAGAAATTGAATTAGATTTAAACCAATGCCTCGTGACTGATGAAGAACTATCAGACACAGACTGGCAAAAAGGATACCAAGATGAATGGCCTGTTGAACGAGTTTATGCTAATTAAATTCTAAATTACTTGTTATGATATTAAGTGTAATTTAATAACTCTACAGTAATTGTCTTGATATATATAGGGTAAAATTATCATAGATTACAATAACGTAATCTTATAATTTAAATAGCCTTTTATACCTTTCCATTGAAGCAAAATCATAATTAATATCAATATATGTGATAAATCATTTCGATCAAACCATGGTAAAAAACTAATCTTCATACCTTGAATAAAAGCATTGGGAATAAAAACAATTAGACTCCAATAAAAATATTTGAAGGAACGAGTGAACTGATGTTTATATCTATAGGGCAGATATCCTAAACATGTTAAAAAACCTATAGCGGATGATATAGAAGGTGTTAACAATCCAATTTGAGGATTTGCTTTTAAATCCATTGACATAAATATCACTAATTCGACTATCAGTGCACTTACTAATTTGACCTTAGAAAGACCTATAAAAAATGATATTTGTTTATGCTTTAATAGATTTAACATTGCTCTTTCCAAAAAATAAATAGAGCCAATTGATATTAGCAAACCAGCATATTTTCCATGAACTCCCAAATAGTTATAAAATCCGTGTCCTAAACCACCAAACATGAAACTCAATCCAAAAAACAAATAGAAAAGCCCCCAATATCGAAAAAAATCATCAGCTTGATTAATCCTCCTAACTTTATAATAGGATAACATACACACTGTAAAAAGAATAAAATTAGTAATAAGGTTATTGGGTTCTAATAACTGAAGTCCCCATAAAGAGAACTCAATCTTTTCAAAATCTCTACCAATAATCACTTACTCTTTTCACCAATTTTCTTTTTGGATTTGATTATCAATCGTTCTACCAACATAGGAAATAATGGTTGCATAATAGCATTAATTACTCCAATGGTAGAAAGAGTGGTGATGAATCTTCTTCTTTTAATATTTTGAAGAACCTTTTTTGCTACATAATGAATTGATTGAGCTTTCTTATTGGATCGATCATCCAAAATTACTGAGGAACCATTAGCTGATATAGACTCTTTGTTGTGTTCAATTTCAGTAATACCAACATAAACAAGGCCAACATGAATGCCCGAATCAGATTCTTCAATTCTTATGGATTCAGCTAGAGATCTAAGTGCCATTTTAGATGCACAATATGGGGCTAATCCTGGAAGACCCCTAATACCAGCAACACTAGATATAAATACGAGGCTTCCTCTGGTTTTCCTTAAAAATTTCATAGCGTGAATGGTCGGCAAAACAGAACCAATAAAATTACTTTTCATCACCCTTTCAAACACTTCAGGTTGGCTCTCTCCTACTGTTCCCCTGCTTGACACACCAACATTATTTACAACAATATCAATACGACCATACATATCAATAGCATAATTGATCAAACGTTCGGACTCATCAGTATTGGTTACATCACAACACAAATAATGTACATCTTTAGAGATTTTCAACAATTCTAACTGAGTCGCCTTAAGTCTATCTTCATTCCTTCCATTTAAAATCACTTTCGATCCCGCTAGTAATAGTTCCTTAGCTATTCCTTTACCAATACCTCGACTTGAGCCAGTAACAATTGCAACTTTATCCATCATCGTTTATTGAATTTTTATATCAGGATTATAATGAAGTGCTGTAAAAGTATTTGTCCAAGCCATGACAACGTGAACAAAAAAAGCAATCCAAATTGTACCAGAATATATTGTTAAAACACATAAAATAAAACCAAGAGGAATGGCACCTATTGTTTCATCTAATCCTTTCGGAATATGGGTAGCAGAATATAATGCAATATTTACAGCTATCGCAGGCCAAATACCTAATGACTCAACTAGAGGAAATAGTAACACACCCCTAAATAGAAACTCATAGCCAAAAAGGTAGAGAAACCAACCTAAAGCATTAATAATCACCATCTTTTTACTCCATACTTTGGCCCTAATTTGTGGATAGTTCACTAAGTTCTTTGGCTTCTTAGCACTGAAATAAACCAAAGGAACCACAATGATAGATAGCCCTATCGTCCATAAAACAGAAAATAATGTTGTCTCATTGACAAACGTTAAGCCATACTCCGAAAGAGTATAATCTTCAATTAATATCAGGCATATAATAATTGGAACTATTCCCATACTAAAAAAACCAAATAATTTAGTGAAAAATATATGCTTATACGCAGCCATATCAAAGGAGTATTTTGAGTAATAATATTTTTTGATTTTCGAAGAATTGGCAGTAAACCAATACAGAATGAAAAAAATTAATGTAAGAATAATTGGCAAAACAGGAAGCAAGTCTTGATGGTTCCACGAAAAATTAAAATTAGATAAAATATACATTTAATCTTTTTTTTCTGTTAAATAATTATTTTCAATAAACCAATCGTAGCATTGATTAATTGCATCTTCTAAAGGTGTCTGAGGTAAATCTAAAAACTTTATTGCTTTCTCTGACGAATAATAATGAAACTCTGAAGATATAATTGCCAATTCATGAGTGATTTTAGGATTTAAATTGAAAATGTTAGCTAAAATAGAACTAACCTTTCCATAAAGTCTAATAAGTGATTTAGTAAGTTTTAATTTGGGCGGTGTTGAATTCGTGCAGCGTGCTATTTTTTCAAAAGCATCTTTAAAAGTCAAATTTTCGTTACCAAGGATATAACAATTACCTGATTCACCCTTTGTTATTGCATTTACAATAGCAACTGAAACATCTTTCACTGATACATAATTTTTTCCCCCTGGTGGATAACCCGGAATTTTTTTATTATGAACACCTCGAATCATTTCTCCTGAAGAAGGTTTTGAATCATAAGGCCCAATCATAAATGTTGGATTGACTACAACCGCATCAAGTCCATCATTCTTTACTTTATCTAACACCAATAGTTGAGCTTTATATTTTGAATCCATATAGTCCAAGCCATAATGAGTTGCTCCATAATCATTCAATTCATTTCCAGGATTATCTATATCACCTGACTTAAATGAATTAGCTGTCCCTACATATATTAATCTTTTTACATTGTTTTTCAATGCTGCAGAAACAACGTTTTTAGTTCCATCAATATTAACTCTATTGACCATCTCTATTCTAGGCGGATACATATTTGTCATTGCTGCACAATGAATAATAATATCCATGTTCTTTGCCGCTAACATAACGTCATTCTCTACGAGAATATCTCCCCTAACTATTTCTAAATCAAGTTCTGAAATTGTTTCTGACCTTTTATTCTTTTCTACAAAGGCAAAGACTTTGTAATTACGAGAAATCAATTCTCGGACTAGATTACTACCTAAAAGACCATCAGGTCCTGTGACTAATACATTCATTATTTTGAACTATTTTTCAATTAAAGTTACTCCTATTTTGCTTTTGTTTCAAAAGGTAAATTCTTGACTAAATTCATGGTATAATAAACCGGTTTCATTCTTTTGTAAATACGTGAATTTTATCCTATTAAGGTTATAATTAAATTCACTCTTAAATATAAAATGAATTTATGCAAATAGGTTTTTAATTTTTTGCAAATTTTTATAATTCAATTATTATGAAAAATTATCATACTTCAAAGTCATTTGAACAAATTCTAATGAATCGTGAATATAAGGTTAACTACTTCTCTCAAAATGGGGACAAGAAAAAAATAGTGGGTTGACTAATAATTAATAACCTTACCTCTTGTATTCAGCTCTATGACTATTATAGTATCATAGACTCTTAATTCAACAAAGTATTGCTTATTTTATAAATTTCTTGCGATAAGTCTGGTTACTATTCTTTTCCTCTAAAACTATGAAATAACTACCTGAATGAAGCGATTCAATCTGAATAGTTGGACTAGTCAAAACACCACCTAGAACTTTTTTGCCTAATGCATTGAAAACCCGATAGGTATCCATTTTCATACTTGAACTAATTGTGATTTGGTTTTTTGCTGGATTAGGTAAGAGTTGAATGGAGGACGGGATAATACTTTTAACTTCATTAACTGACTTGGCAACTACAAAATCTGCAATGACAGGGAAATGATCCGAGGCGGATTCAGTGTTATTAATATCCAAGCCATATTTAGCCAATCGAACAATATTCATTTCTTCTGTTCTCAAAACAAAGGACTTTTCTACCGAGACAACTGCGTCTGAATATAAAATGTAGTCAAGTTTCCCAGGAGGATAAGAACCATTTTCATTTTTCCATGTAAAAGAAAACCTACTATCAGAATGTAGACTAATAAGATCCCTAATTTCAGTATCATCCCAATCTGGATTCGAAGGCAACCCATAATCAATAGTATTTTGAATATCCCCAGATATCAATGTGGTTAGTTGTTGTGAGTAGCCAACAAGATTTAAGTCACCGGCATACACAAACGGTGTATTTTTAGGTAGGTCAATTTCCCCACCTTTAGTCTTAGCATCATTTATAAAACTTGAGTATGCGTCAGCTTGATCTTGTCTGCCACTTTCATTTCCACAACAATTCAAGTGGGCATTTGTGAATAGAATATCTGATGAATATTTATCTGGCAAATTGATAAGGACAGGGAACTGATTGGGTAATTCTTCCCAACGATCGATAATTTCCCATTTTGAAGCTGTGATAAGACCCCTGTCTATTTGTTTCTCAATATACCAACCTTTATTAGTATTCAGTGGTAACCACTGATCCATAACAGATTTCACGTAATTAGCTTCAGTGTTCCAACACTCTGAAAATCCAATAATATCGGGTTTAATCGCTTTAATAATTCTTTCAAAATGAGATTTTCTAGTTAGATCAGTTAGACCATTAGATAGCGTATTATATGCAACTATCCTAATTAGATCATCACTTTTTTTATTAATATCAACTAAATCATATCCGTTCAAACGAGACTCATCAAAATCATATACCAAATTTCCACTATTAGGTATTCTATCGTTGTTGGATAAATTGGCAACAATCAATTTTAAATTAGACGCTTTAAAGAGTTTATTTTGCCTATCAGGCAAAACATTTCTAGGAATAGCTATTTCAAAACTATTTGATGTGACGGTAGGTGCTACCCTAAGATGGATGTCATTTAAGGAAATTGAATTAAGATTCGGATTATAAAAATTTACACGTCTATCTTTTAAATTTATAACTAAGTCTGCACCAAATTCAGAGAATTTAGAATCACCCGTAGAAGCATCATTATCAGTATCAAAATAAAGATGAATATTATGATCAATTATATTGTCAGAAAAATCAAACTCTTTATCTGCTTTTAATAGAATGAATAAATAGTCTCTATCATTTGTCAAGGACAAACTCAATAAGTCAATTCCTGAGACTGATTCGGAAGGATCATGTTCTATTTTCAAAGTTTCGTTCCAGTCATCAAAAACACCGTCAATTTCAATTGATGCAGACTGTGCAAAGCAAAAATTTATTGTAAAAACAAATAGTAACATAGGACAGAGTCCTTTGGTTATTGAATCATTAATTTGCTTAAACCAATTACCAAACATACCCAACAAATATACTTAATACTTGAACGAGTTAAGACAAGCAAAAAAGTGGAATAGTGAATTTAAATTCAACTATTCCGCTCTGGTAGAGTCTATTAGACTCTACTCAAATCTTTCTATTTCTTCATCACCTTAATGTGCTGCGTACCTTGATCAGTAGCAACTTGAAGGATGTAAATACCACTGTCCCACTCTGAAGTATTCAGCTTATGAATACCATTAGTGAATGTATGATTTTCGTGATGCACTTTTGCTCCTTGCAAATCAGTTATTTCAATCTGATAAGCTTCTCCATTTGACAAACTTACCATTACAGATAATTCGTCAGTCAATGGGTTTGGATATGCAGAAAAGTCTATTCCAGAACCTACAGCACCAAAACGAACTACTCGAATGTCTGAATACTCTGAAGTGCCATCAAAATCTACTTGCTTGAGTCGGTAGAATGCTATGTTTTCAAAAGAGTGAACGCCTT
>Ga0228662_1000232_pt1 | contig 31322 bp, 34 predicted proteins | sample 76DmetaG_FD_183173 | JGI IMG/M metagenome (GOLD analysis project Ga0228662, IMG submission 183173) | Seawater microbial communities from Monterey Bay, California, United States - 76D | ecosystem: Environmental > Aquatic > Marine > Coastal | place: USA: California | collected 2016-11-10
TAAGTTTTAGTTTTCGTCAAAACAACTGGATGGAAATATTCAAGGCGGCATACAATGGAATTTCTGAATTTATTAATGAAGTTTCTGGTGCTATTATTGCATTTATTTTTAATTGGATGCTTATTCAGCGAGCTGGAGTTGACGGCGTTGCCGCAATTACTGTTGTAAATTATATGTTGATGACAGGCTTTATGATGTTCTTTGCAATCGAGGACACTAGTCAGGTAATGATTTCTCAAAATTATGGAGCTAAAAATGCACAGCGCACTAGAGCCTTTCTTAAAACTGCTTGCGTTATAGTTGCTTCACTAAGTTTATTTTTTATAACTATATTGCTTACAGCAAGTGAGCCTCTCATTTATCTATTTGTTAATGAGAAGGATAGTGACCAGACTGTGATATTAGCTTTTGAATTTGTTACTTATGTTTGGCCAATTTTTATTTTTGCTGGTTTTAATATGATGATAACTGGGTACTTAACCGCTATTCATCTTCCTTTTCAGTCTGCGCTTTTAGCGATGAGTCGCGGATTGATTCTTCCGACTGGTCTTTTAATACTTTTTTATAGCTTACTATTTGATTTACGGTTTATTGCCGCTCTTTCAATCGCGGAAGGTGTTGCATTTATCCTTGCTATAGCATTATTTCTTCGATATAGTCCTCAAAAAACTATATCAGCTGCCATAGGTTAAGTGTCTGAAAAGAGTTCAGACTTTGAAGGTACAGGGGGGACATCACTTAATACAAACTTTTGACAATTGAGAGACTTTTATAAACTGACTCTGCCACATCTGTTGCTGTTTTCCATGCCGTTATGCCAGGATGCATTTGATTCATGACAAAGCCTAATGAGATATGGTTATCTGGATCAGAGAAACCTAACGAACCTCCTGCACCTCCATGCCCGAAGGCATTTGAATTAGGTCCCATAGCCACATTTTCAGTACCTAGCATAAATCCAAGCCCGAAACGGGTGTGCTCGCCTAAAACTAAATCTTTTCCATCTGATTGGGTTTCTCTTCCTTTTTCAATAGTCTCGGGGCTTAATAAGTGAAAACCATCGAGCGAACCTCCGTTCGCCAATACACCATATAGCTTAGCAATAGATCTTGCAGTAGCATGTCCATTTGCAGCAGGTATTTCTGCGTTTCGCCATTTTTTAGTATTTGCCTCCATGTCATCGCTAGAGTAAATAGGAGGATTATTAAATGCAGCTCCGACAGGTTTAGAAGTATCTTCAAAATCGACTAAGAATTTAGCAGGACCCGGAAATAAAAATCTTGGTAACTTGGCAATAAGAGGAAAAAGAAATTGAAGTGGACTAGGTTTTGAAGGATAGATATCAGACACTCTATCGAATTCAGAATCTGGCAGACCGATCCAAAAATCCAAATCCAACGGTTCAGCAATTTCTTCTCTAAAATATGTTCCTATGGTTCTTCCGTCTATTCTTCGTAATAGTTCTCCTGCTAAATGCCCATAAGTAATAGCATGATAACCATGAGCTGAACCTGGCTCCCAAAGAGGTTCTTGTTTTGCTAACTCATCACAAATCAACTCCCAGTTACTAAAAGCACCAGGCTCTAAAGGTTCTCTGATGCCGCACAATCCAGATTTGTGACAAAAAAGATATCTAACTGGTATATTTTCCTTACCGTTTTGTGCAAATTCAGGCCAATAATCTGAAACGGGCTTATCAATATCTAGCAAGCCTTTTTCAATTAACTGGAGCATGCAAATGGCCACAATGCCTTTTGTGGTTGAAAAAACATTCACCAAGGTATTTTCTTGCCAGATTTGGGTGCGGCCATGGTCTAAATGCCCTCCCCAAAGATCGAGTATTTTTTTTCCTTTCACCTCTATACAAATAGCACCTCCAAGCTCAAATCCACTATTTATACTATCTTCAAATATACTTTTTGCATCTAGGAAACTATCATCGCAAAATCCATTAATCATATTTATTTCCCGTTTTGTTTGTCTTCCATATTGCATTCTAAATAAAAAATCTTTTTTATTATTTTAAGAATAGTTAAGGCTTAAGGATTAATTTTAATGAAAATCGGAACATCATTAAGGATTGGCACTAATCTTCTCCAATATATAGTTAGTAATTTTATTCATTGGTTCACGTAAACGCTCCATATCAGTAATAATATAGCCACCTGTTACATCCCGCTGGTCGAGCGTTCAAGTCGCTCACGCCCCACCATATATATAAAGGCCTACATTGATTGTAGGTCTTTTTTTCATCTGCTAAAAATTAATGGGGTCATGTGGGGGTCATGTTTCGCTAGAATTTATTAACCCCTCCCTCACACATCAAACGAAATTTGGACTTTAACTAGACCCTACTTGACATATAATTCTGCGATGAAAAATAAAGTTATTTTGCTCATTTTAGATGGACTAGGTTATTCTTACGCGCGCAAGCTGATGGGAAATTTAGAAGGTTGGGTAGAGGCGGGAGATGCGAAGGTTTGGCAAGGCCAATCAGTCTTGCCCTCTGCGTCTGGCCCATGTTACGCCAGCATCCACACGGGACTCACTCCCCAAGACCATGGTGTGACCTCTAACTACCATCAAGGCAGACTGGAAAATGCTGACATTTTTAGTGCCGTCAAAGCTGCAGGTGGAACCACAGGAGCTGTAGCCCATTCATTCTTTTCAGATTATTTTCAATCCAGTCCATTTAATCACCTGCGCGACATGGAGGTGGACGACATTAATCGGCCTATTCAACACGCCCGCTTTTACACCATGACTGGAGAAAATAAAGCCCAGCCTGCAACACCTTCAGACATTGACCTGTTCTGGCAAATGAGTTTACTAATTCAACGCCATCATCCGGACTATTTTTTGTTCCACTCCTGTACCCTAGACAGCTTAGGTCATAATTATGGCTTTGATTCCATTCAAATAGACAAAAATTGTTATACCATCGACGCAGCTCTGGGCGACTTTATCCCGCGCTGGCAAGAACAAGGTTATGACGTCATAATCACCGCAGATCATGGCCAAAGTGCTCGGGGCCACCATGGTGGCACCGAAGCCATCATGCGCGACATTCCTATCTACTACTTTGCTAACCCTAACCATCCTGTTCAAGGGCCAGCACCAGATCATGTGATTCACCAAACCGCCATTGCACCCAGTATACTTCAACGCATGGGCGTTGCGATTCCTGAATCAATGCAATCCACCCCCGTGTGGACATAATAAAAATAATTTTTTTCCAATCAAAGATATATACACCCTCCCTCACACATCAAACGAAGTTTGGACTTTTAAAACGAAAGACCTTTATCATAAGCCTGTTTAATGTAACCCAGACATTCTTCTTTTGTTATTTTATTTGTTTCTTTTAAAATCATAATCTCTGAATCCTCAACACCGCAGTAATCTAATATTCCAACATTTAAAGTAGTATTTATTGCGGCTTCATAATCTCTTTTGATTAGTTGTTCTTTAGTGGCGCCAGCAACAGCAATCATTAGGCCTTTTTTTACGTTGTGCCCATTTGAGCCATACATTAATCCATAATTCCAAACTCTATCAATCCAACCTTTTAACATAGCTGGAACAGACCACCACCAAAGAGGAAAAGCCATAACAACAGCATCATTTTTATTGAGACGCTCAAATTCAGTCTGTACTTCTAGAGAATAGTTTTCAAGGCTACCATCATTTGGCTCATCTTCAATTCTTAAGACCGGGTCAAAATTTTCTTTGTAAAGGTCTAATATTTCAACTTGATGGCCTGCTTTAGTGGCTCCTTCAGAAAATGATTGAGCTATTTGAGAGGTTAAAGAGTTAGTTCGGGGATGACATAACACAACAAGAATTTTCATTATTATTTTATGGATTTATCAAATACAAATGATTATAACTAAAAGACCCTCCCTCACATATCAAACGAAATTTGAATTCCTTTTGAACTATAATTTAACTTTCTATTTATCTCATCCTGCTTAATGAAAAAAATATTATTTATATTGGTTTTATCTCTTTATTCAATTCAAGGATATGCTTCATCATGCCCTGATGGTAGTGAACCAGTTAAGAGTGTCTCCGATGATGAAACTTATTTTGTCTTCAGCTGCGGTGGTGGTAGCAATGAACAATCATCTTCGTCTAATACTGATTCATCTAATACCAAGTCAAACTCGAATCAAGCCTATCAATCTTTTCCAGTCCATGAGTTTGCAAAATCCCCACTTCGTGATTTGAAGGTTCCTGAAAACTGGAAACTATTTAAAGACCCCAGTGAGTTAGATCTTTTTCATGAGCGATTCAAAGGCCCAGTTCACGAAAAGCACCCTATTGGTGTGTGGAATATGCAACCTTATGTGGATGATTGTGAACGCGGTATTTCTGAATTTGATCAAAACTTTCGTTTGAATGAAGATAAATTGAATAGTAGTTTTATAAGATGCGCAACAGTATTCACTCATCGTCATTTTCGAGATCGAGCTGAAGGCATCAAAACCTTTGAAAGAATACTTCTGTCCTGGGCGAAAACAAAGCCCGTCATCTATGCAGCAAACTCAAATACTGAAATGATAGTTAGTAATCAGGCGTATGCAGCATCCATGCTTATGGGAGATTTTGCATCTTTTTACGCTGTTTATTATGATGATTTTGATTTCACTCAAGAGCAGCGCCAATCTGTAGAGGGATACTTAAGTGATTGGCTAATCAATCATGATCTTACCCTTCCTGGAGTCCCAATCTGTAACCTAAAGGATATCAAGCAATTCGAAGTTGGCGGCACCAATACAACTAGAGCTGCAAACAATTGCGGAAGTAACCGCTGGCGAATGGGAATAGGTGCTGTCTATCTCGGTCTTAGAACGGGCAACCAGGAGCTATTTACCGCCGGTAATCGGCATATTGAAATTAACCTAGCTACAATTGATAAAGATGGCATTAATGCAGTTTGGGCTGGAAAAGGAGCATATGCACTAAGCTATTTAAGACAACTGCCAGAGGTCCTAACGCTGCTTGCAGTGGCCTACGAATCAATCGGCTATGACTTTTATGAACACCAATTGCCTCATGGAAAAAAAATTCATGAGGTCTATGAGGCATTATTTGATTTTATTTATCATCCTGAGAAACTGAATAAATATGCACATAAAGAGCGTTACTATGGAGGCAAGGGAAATCCAGGGGTTATTGACATCTATGAATTTGATAAACTTCCATTAAGTGAAAAATGGAACCGTGAATTTATTTCCCCAGAAATACTAGCAGCCGAGTCCAAGGGTTATGTTATTCGATATCGTCCTGATTTAATGGACAAGATTGAATACAAAAAAACATGGGGGCATAACCCCAATAAGCAAGCAGAAGGGAAATGGGGTGAGGATGATCACTGGACTGAACATGTTTCAAGATTTGTTAATATTTCAGGTTTAGCAATTTATGAGGCGTTTAATCAAAATGTTTCAAAATTAATCATTCAGGATCAAATAGAGTTAGCTAAAAAACAAAAAAAATTAGAACAATTAGAGGTTTTTAGTGTCAATATCACCTCTGATCTAGCTGGCACACTTGAAAAAAAGAAGGAGAAAGATAGGATTGAAGCTGAGGCATGCAAGACTAGTCCACTTAGTGGCGAATATGAGGCTAGATGGTTTCGAGATCATTGGAATGGCAATGGTGAGTGGGAGTTTGTAGGCTCAGAGCCTCTCATTCTAGATCAATGCGAAGGTGAATTTGAAGGCATAAAACAATTTGATCCTAGACCTACACCAGCAGTTAGAAAAAAGCTAATTGTCAAGTATCAATCAAATGGTGAAATTTCAATTAAAGGTGGTTTGAATTTATATGATATTGATGAGATTAAATATACCGAACTTTATGGAAATATTAATGATGGTGAAATTTCAGGAATTTGGGGCTTTGATGAACGCCTAAAGATAGAGTTTTCCAAGAAACCAAAGCCAACAGAACTCTTTGATGGTCGCTATAGTTTTGAATTGTTTCGTTATGCAGAGGATGAAGCTGACGATATAGGCAATGGCATCATTAACATATCTAATGGTCAGATCATTATTGATGAGAGTAATCGAAATTTGCAAACAGGAGATTCAGATTTGTATGATACTTTTAGTGGTCAAGTTGATAAAAATGGAAACGTATCTGGCTCTGTTAAACTCGATATTTATAGTTCGGGACAAAAATCAGAAGAATTTTTCTTTGAAGGCCTGATAGATGAAGAAATATGGGGAGAATCTCCTAAAGAAGACTTTTTCAAAGTTTATATGAAACTAAAAAAGCAATAGTCTTTAGACTATCCCTCGCATATATATACTGACTTTGAAGGTACGGGTGGGGGAGCCTAGCACGATAACGGATAGATATATACACCATCCCTCACACATCAAACGAAGTTTGGATTTCTATTTGAACTATAATTCAATTATGAAAAAACTGTTCCTACTTTTAATTCTATCCTTTTTCTCAGCTCAAGGTTATGCGGGGTCCTGTCCTGATGGTAGTGAGCCAATTAAAAGTGTTTCTGATGATGGAACTTATTTTATATTTAACTGTGGTGTTGAAAGCAATAAAACTTCAACATCAATCAATTCCTCGTCTTTATCTTCAGTCTCATCAGGTAATATTGAAAAAAACTTTGAGGTTGATAGTAATAGTTCACACACACTGCAATACAAGGATATTCGTGTAGATCGTCAAGCTTTAAAAAGTGATTGGCATGCTGCAATATCCTATCTTGATATAGATAATGATGGAGATACTGATATTTTTATTTCAGCCGTTTCTAAAGAAAATAAAAATAAAGAATCTGAAGTTTATTTACAAAACAGTTTAGGAAACTTTATTTTAGAAAGAGGTTTTATTTCAAATTCCCCTGGTCAGGTTCATCCAAGAAAATCAATTGTTGGTGATTACAACGGAGATAGTAAGAATGATATTTATTTAGCAGGCCATGGTTGGGATAAACCACCATATCCTGGAGAGCCGCCAGTTCTAATATTATCTAGCACTAATGGCTATATTTCATCGACTCTTGATGAATTCAGTGGGTTTCAGCATGGCGCTGCATCTGCCGATATTGATGCAGATGGAGATTTAGATATAGTTGTTAGTGACATTGAGTCAAATCGTGGCGTATCTATGCTCCTTAATGATGGTTTAGGAAACTTTACTCTTGCAAGTAATAAACTGCGAGAATTTAATGGACTTGGTGGATACTATACTGTTGAGTTAGTTGATGTAGATGAAGATGGTTATGTTGATCTGTTATTAGCTGGGCACGAGATGGATGGTGCAAATTCAACAATATTTTGGGGGAGTGGTTTAGGTGATTACAGATACTGGAATAATAAAACAGACCTTCCTAAAGTAGCAGGGTATGGTGTTATCGTTGATATAGATGTTGGCGATATTGATAGTGATGGTGATAAAGACATCATATTGAATCGAACCGGGTCTGGCAAAGGGCAATTCTATAAAAGTTATCAGGTACAAATTTTAAAAAATAATGGCAACAGAAGCTTTACTCAATCAAGCTTAATTATTGGCGAACCCGAAGATTACTGGTTTGATTGGATTAGATTATTTGACATAAATGATGATGGAAGTCTTGATATTGTTGTTGATGATGCATCCAGAAACCTAGTATGGATAAACTCTGGATCTGGGGTCTTCTCTAAAGAGCCAAATTCAGAAACAAGTTCACATACCCTTGAAACAAAAATTGAGGCTCAAAAAATAAAAACTGGCTATGAAAGATGGTCAGATGCTGCAATTTGTTCATGGCTTAATGCTAGAAATGGAAAACATCAAGGAACACTAGCTGAGGCAAACAACAGAGGAATTAGTTGTAATGATGAAGGAGCAACCAAGATTCCTTCTTTAGCAGAAAAGTCCTCTAGATCATCTCAAACTGAGACTAGTGAATTAATTGACCATTCTAAAAAAATTAAACAGAATAAATCAATTCCAGCTTCTGAAAATAATAATGTAGAAGATTCAGAGAAAATGAAGCATAAGACTTCTTCAGCAAATGATACTAATAGCTCGTCGTCATCTAGCGTTTTATCAACTACTAAAATATCAAATAAAAATGTTTCTACTCTAGTGAAGACAACAGATCCAAATGCTTTATGTAGTAATGGAGAGCAAGCCACATATACTGTTAAGTTAGGTAGTACAAACAAGTGGGCAGTGATTATGCCTGGAGGCGGTATAGCAAAAAACGTAGAACATTATCGAAATCGACCCAGCGGACTTAAGGACAATGATGAACTGCGCAAGTTTGATGTTGGTATCGAGAAAGATTTAAATGATAGAGGTTACAATATGGTTTGGATTCCATATTGCTCTAACCTTGCCTATCAAGGAAATCATGATGTGATGATTGACGGCAAGAAAGTTCCATTCCGAGGTCGGGCTATTGTTAAAGATGTAATCAAGGCACTTGAGGACGAATTAAGGATAGCAGATGATATTATTTTTGCTGGTTTCTCGGCTGGTGCCACTGGCATTAGTTTCAACGCAGACTTAATCGGTCAGTTTGACAATTCACGAGTTTTTCTAGACAGTCTTTGGTTTGATAAAGAAACAGAAGCGTTTTATAAAAAATTTGCTCGTAAGACTGACCCATGTCCATACTTTTGTAGCACACTATTCAGGCCAACTCAAGGTCTTATGACATCATCAACTCAAGGTCTTTCGGGGTCGTGTCCTGATGGCAGTGAGCCAGTAAAGAGTATTTCTGCGGATGGGACATATTTCGAATACAAGTGTGGTTCTAATATTAATGATTCAAATACACGCGATAACTCCAATAGAATGGATAGTTGTGATGCTGACTGGACATCCTGCTTTCCTACTCGTGAAAATTTTCAAAAGAACGGCATTGATGATGTTTTTTTAATTTGGAATATCGGAGATGCGAACTTTATTCCCAATCAAAACAATTTGATGAATAGTACTAAATCTGACATCTTGTTTTACAATGCGGGTTATAGTCTTAGAGCAGATATAAGAAATCTTGTCGGCTTCGGAAAAGGAGGCCATGTTCTGGCTTGGAAAGATGAGACTTACAAGAAAAAGTACTACAAGATGAGCTTACAGGATGCAGCTAACAATTGGATTGATAAGAATGGAGATGCAATAGTTATAGAGTATTAAAACACATATCACCTCTTTCAAATATGTATTCAAGCTTTGAGGTAAGCGGAAAGCCCCTCTCGACATCGGAGATAGATATATACATCCTCCCTCACACATGAAACGAAATTTGGACTTTAGTTCAAGTTGATATATATTATTATTTAAATTTAGTCATGGTATTCTTAATTGAATCCCATTTAAACCTTAATACTTTTATGAAGAATTTGCTTCTGATTTTAGCTTTATCACTTTTCTCAATTCAGAGTTTTGCGGAGTCTTGTCCTGATGGAAGTGATCCAGTAAGGAGTATTTCTGCAGATGGTACTTATTTTGTATTTAGCTGCGAGGGTGGAAACAAAAAAGCATCTTCATCTAATACGAATATAAATGTAGGGCCAGTAAGCATTAATATCCACGATGAGTACCAATATAATAATTTTTCTGGACTTGTGAGTTTAGACTTTGCGTTTGCTATTAGAACAGCCTTTTATGGATATGTCCAAATACCCTTGATTGATGTCAATGATGATGGACACAAAGATTTGGTATTTAATGCAGACCCACCTTACGTAGGAAACGGAGCAAAAGTTATACAAAACTCTGCGAATTTAGTGGTATCTCCTTGGCTTGAGGAGTGGAAAGAATACGATATGATTGATACACTCGAATCACCAAATACCACATTTGGAAGAGGTGATAACAATCGAGTCGCTGACTTCAATGGTGACGGCAGAATGGATATGGTAGTCGCGGTAAGTAGTCTGGGAGGATTTGACGATCAGTATAATTATGGAGGCGTAGTAGTACTTACAAATACCGGTGAAGGTATATTTACTCCCAAGTATATTGGCAAAAAAACCTTCACTCACGCACACGGTGTTGGCGATGTAGATAGTGATGGTGATATTGATATTATCTATCATCAATTAGGTGATAAAAATATTTTGTGTGCTTACAACGACAGCAAAGCAAATTTCACAGTCAAATCGTGTCTGCGAACACCAATAGACACAATACAAGGATTCACTCAAAATATTTGGGGTTTTCGTATTGCCGATTATGACAATGACGGATTTAATGATGTTCTTGTTTTAGCAGACCACGGAAGCAGAAAAACGACCTTTTTTCAAAATCAATATCGTAACAACCAACTAAAGAACCCAGGAATATTTTGGGGCAATGGAAGTGGCCAGTTCTCTTGGAATGATATGACATTTATCGACTTATCTGAATGGAATGATAAACCATTTGACCAAGGTGAAGTTTACTTTAATAGCGGGGGGGCAAGTCAAACCACAGTAGATATTGGCAAGGATGGCGATGTTGATATTGCTCTCAATTTATTATCTAAGTGGACTGTAGGTAGTGCGGTTGTATTAGTTGAAAATTTAGGTAATCGAGAGTTTATGACTAAAGAGATTACTCGTTCAAAGCATCTAAAAGTACACCCCAAACGTTTTCGCACAATTCAGGATAAACATACACAAGCCAGTACTCCTGTTAATTTGCACGAAGGTATCGTTTGGAACCAGGCTTGTCAACCAAAGTTTATTGATTTAAATGGCGACAACATAGATGATATGATTTGTGAAGGTATCTCTTATGTTAGTACAAATGAAATAGAAAGAGACAGGTGGGAGAATGATTCACCCGAGCATCAACGAATTACTCCTTTTGCAAATACGAGTGACTGGACTTGGGAGTGGAATATGGGCCAAACTTACTACATCTTAGACAAAGAGAGTAATGTGCTTGATGAAGGTCACATCTTCAACAAGACTAGAAGTGACTTTTCTAATGAATTCAAACGTGGTGGTTACAAAATCAAAACAGTTGGGTATAGATTTCAGAATGACTCTACTAGTCAAACACAAATAGCAACAGAAATTGCTGCTCAAGAGTTAATGGATGAAATATTAGAGGAAGTTGACGACAAAGTTTCTTTACCTGTTATTAAAGAAAAAACAGCAGCAGAAATAGCCGCTCAAGAGTTAATGGATGAAATATTAGAAGAAGTTGAAGCAGAATCTAGTCAGTAAATAAAGCCCCTCTCGACATCGGAGATAGATATATACACCCTCCCTCACACATCAAACGAAATTTGGACTTTAGTTCAAGTTGACATATATATTATTATTTAAATTTAGACATGGTATTCTAAATTGAATCCCATTTAAACCTTAATACTTCCATGAAGAACCTGCTTCTGATTTTAGTTTCGTCACTTTTCTCAATACAGAGTTTTGCGGGCTCGTGTCCTGATGGCAGTGAGCCAATCAAAAGTATTTCTGCGGATGGTACTTATTTTGTTTTTAATTGTGGTGCTATCAAAAAAAACTTTGAGGTTGACAAAAATAGCTCGCATGCTTTGCAATTCAGAGATGTGCATGTTGATGTTGATACATTGAGGCAAAATAACGGACTAAACAAAGGTTATCCTGCGGCAATTGCTTATATTGATATTGATGGTGATGGTGATACAGATATTTTCATGTCAGGTACCAATAATAATTCTGAGCCAGATCCAGAAGTTTATTTGAACGATGGTTATAATAACTTTAAACTAAAGCCAGAATTTTTTGCTGATTTTGTAGTACCGACATCCCCTCGAAAATCTATTATTGGGGATTATAATGGTGACAATAAAGAAGATATTTATATAGCTGGTCATGGCTTTGATGAGCCTCCATTTCCTGGAGAGGCCCCTGTACTTATTTTGTCTAATTCGAAAGGCTATAGCTCGATAGCCCTAGAAGAATTTGTTGGATTTCAGCATGGCGCAGCATCTGCTGATATTGATGCAGATGGAGATTTAGATATAGTTGTTAGTGATATTAAGTCAAATGGCGGCGTATCCTTGCTCCTTAATGATGGTTTAGGAAACTTTACTCTTGCAAGAAATAAACTGCGAGAATTTAATGGACGTGGTGGATACTTTACTGTTGAGTTAGTTGATGTAGATGAAGATGGTTATGTTGATCTTTTATTGTCAGGGCACGAGATGGATGGGGCAAATTCAACAATATTTTGGGGTAGTGGTTTAGGTGATTACAGCTACTGGAATAATAAAACAGACCTTCCAAAAGTTCCAGGAATGGGAAGCGTCATCGATATAGATGTTGGAGATATTGATAATGATGGTGATAAAGACATCATATTGAATCGAACAGGCTCTTCAGATGGAGATTTTTATATTGGTTATTACGTTCAAATCTTAAAAAATAATGGTGCTAGAAGTTTTATCCAGTCTGGTTCCATAGTAAATAAAAATAATCCAGGTTGTATGTGTCCAAGAATAGATGAAGGTTGGTTTTATTGGCTCAGATTAGTTGATAAGAATTTTGATGGCAGTCTTGATATTGTTGTTGATGATGCGTGGAGAAACCTAATATGGATTAACTCTGGATCAGGCTCTTATTCTTCTCTTTATTAGAAATAAACTACCTCCCTCACACATCAAACGAAATTTGGACTTTAGTTCAAGCCTTTAAATTATTATTTTTGAGATACCGCAATAGTTTGCTTCAAAGTTGAGTTATCTGAGATTGCTTTTGCTAAAAACTTACCTACTAGGCGTCTTGAAACTTGCCACTGTGAAACTTGATTATTATTTGAAGTGTATAGCGAACTAGAAACCTCTTTATTATCATTCAGATGGACTGGTTGCGAGATTGTCCAGTCTAGTCCACTCTCTCTAATATATTTATCTTGTTTTTCAGTGTCATCCATTTGAGGTTTTAATAGTAACTTAAAGAATAGCTTTTCTATAAAACGAAGCATGTTTTTAGAAGGGCCTGTTCCAAACGAAGTTTGAACAAGCAGTCTTTTAATATTAAGTTCCTTCATTGTTTCAATAGCTAATCTGGTTCCTTCACTCCTTATATTCATTGGAGTCTTTGCCGGGCCTAAAAGTCTCACTCGTAACGGGTTTTCAGTAATGCCTAGAGTAATAATTACGACCTCTTGATTTAGCATCGCTACTTTTAAATTATCTTTATCAAGAGCAGAGCCATCTACTGTCCCAATATCTTTTCCAAACACTTTGGATGCGCTTCTGGATAGAGCAGTTACTTGATGACCCTCTTCAATTAATGCTTCAACAGTTTTTCTTCCAGATCCACCAGACGCTCCAATGACCAAAACTTTTTTAGATACTTTCATTTCGCACTCCTTTAATTTTTATGATATGTTCATTATTCATCATCTATATGGTATTATGAATGTCAATATGTGTTTTTTATAATGCAGATTGTACAAAATTATCACTCTTAATGAATTCACATAATTACAACGAAATTCTTCACTATCTAAAACTAGATAGCGTTTTTTACAGTAGATCTACTCTGGGGGGAGATAGGTGGGGAATTGAGCTTCCAGTCCTTGAGAACACTAGCATGTTTCACATTGTCACAAGTGGAAGTTGTGTTGTAGATATCAATGGCAAGCATTATCACCTCCGAACAGGAGATTTAGTTTTTATATCTAGGAACTGTGGTCACAGTATTAAGGGCAGTGAAGAGGCAATTGCGATAGACTTGTTCTCTCATCCTATAAAGCAAGTTAGCAACTGTTATGAAACATTAGAACTAAATGAGGAAGACAAAGACCAGACCACTATTCTTTGTGGAATTGTTCGAGTCAGTCACCCTGCTGGAGCAATGCTTATCAATGAGATGCCTGACATTATCATCATGAGGCAAGATGAGCATATGTTTGGCAGTATGATGAATGAAGTTGTAAGACTTATTGCTAGAGAAGCTGCTGGTGATTTTATAGGTGGAGAAACAGTAATTACAAGGTTGTCTGATGTATTGGCCATTCAGGCTATTAGGAACTGGATAGATAGTAGTGATAGCTTTCAATCAAAATGGATTAAAGCAATTAAAGATGAGAAAATAGGAAAAGCTCTTTCTTTTATACATAATAACCCCGGAGTAATCTGGACTATTGAAAGTCTTGGCAAAGAGGTAGGGATGTCTCGTACTTCTTTTTCAAATAAATTTACAGCAATTGTAGGTGATTCCGTTTTGAACTATCTAACTAATTGGCGAATGAATCTTGCTGCCATGAGAGTTCGAGAAGGTGAGAGTGTTGATTTAGATTTTGTAGAAAGTCTTGGATATAAGTCTGAATCAGCTTTTAGAAGAACCTTTAAGAAAATTATTGGAATGAATATTTCTGAGTATAGAAATCAAAAAGAGGAACCTCTGTCTGGTTTATTGGACTAAGATTTTCTATGGAGTTAGAACAAATACCGGCTATTTTGTATGCTTTAATCATTGCACTTGTAGTCCTTTTTCAGCTCTGCTTAATCTTTGGTGCGCCTTGGGGGCAAATTACCCAAGGCGGTCGATATGAAGGACCTTTGCCGGTTACTGGGCGAGTAGCAGCTTTGTTGTCGGTTCCAATACTAATCTTCATGGGAGCGAGCATTACATCAGCAGCTGGACTAGTACCTTATTGGGCAGGCTGGACAGCGTATGCAGCTATTGCAATGCAGGCGTTGAGCGCAACTTTAAATTGGATTACGCCATCTCAGAAAGAGAGACTCGTGTGGAGTCCGATAACATCAATCATGCTTTTGCTTGCAGCTTATGTAGTGTTTATAAAATGACGGATACACACTAAACTCAGTTATGTATTTATACACCCTCCCTCACACATCAAACGAAATTTGGAATTTAGTCCAAGTTGATATACAATCCTAGTATGAGCGAATCATTTACTAAATCTGGCTTATCCATTCCTTCAATAGGTCTTGGAACAGGAAATATCTATGGCTCTTCTTGTAGAAGAATAGTTCAAGAGGCCCTTGAACTTGGTTATCGTCACATTGATGGTGCCTCAATGTATGAGAATGAGCATGAGGTAGGTCAGGGCCTCAAAGACTCTCGAGTAGATAGAGAAAAAGTATTCATAACAACAAAAATCAATACTACAGGCTTTTTTCCTTCAAAAGGCAATGGTCCGCAACTTAAAAATAGTGATATTAAAAAAAGCTTTGAAAAAAGTCTCTCAGATTTGCAGACAGAGTATGTTGACTTACTATTGATTCATTGGCCAATATTTGAAACTAATCTGGGTGATATGTTGGAAATCTTATATCGACTTAAAGATGATAAAAAAATCAAAGAAGTAGGCGTTGCAAATTTTAATTCACAGTTATTGAATGAATGTAGTGACTTAGGATTTAAAAATATCTTTTGCAATCAAGTTGAATATCATCCTTTTTTGTCCCAAGCTAAATTGTTAGAGACTATGCAAGACTTAGATGTTATTCCTATTGCTTATTGCCCATTATGTAAAGGTGATGTTTCAAGGCATGATGTCCTTATAAACCTGGCTGAAAAATACTCTAAAACACCAGCACAAATTACTCTAAGATGGCTATATCAACAGAAAGTAGTGTCAATTCCTAAGACAGAAAACACATACAGACTTAAGGAAAATATTGATATTTTTGATTTTGAAATTGACAATAAAGATATGCTTCAAATATATACACTTGAAAGAAATCAGAGGATAGTTCCTAACCTTGAACTCAATGAATCAAAGTATCCTTTTGATTGATTTGTATTTATAAATCAACACCATCCCTCGATACATATTCAGACTTTGAATGGTACGGGGGAGCCCCTCTCGACATCGAAGATAGATATATAATCCCTCCCTCACACATCAAACGAAATTTGAATTCCTTTTGAACTATAATTAAATTTGTTTAACTGCCAACCCTCCTTTCTCTCTAATGAAAAAAATATTATTTATATTTATGTTGTCTTTGTACTCTATCCAAGGATTTGCTTCATCATGCCCAGATGGCAGTGAGCCAATAAAGAGTGTTTCTGATGATGGTACCTATTTTGTATTTAGCTGCGGCACTACTGATTTAACTAAAAAACAAGGAGCAGGACTAAACTGTGGAACTAATCTTTCAGCAGTTATTCCTGAGCAATGGACTTGTTTTGAATCACCGTTAATGGATCTTGAAATTCCTAAAGATTGGAAGTTGATTGATAATTATGATAGATATCAGGAAATTATTTCTCTTAATGCCGCCCCTAGATTAATAGGTTACCGATCTAATCCTCCTAGGGATAAGTGTAGACATCTTCTTAATAATTTTGAAGGGAATGCCGGTATCAAAAGAAAAGCAGGGTTTAATAGTGAAAGCCTCACTCTTAATGATTGTTTAAGTGATTTAAAAGCAAGGCTCTATGAAGGAGATAAAGATTATGTACTGGATATATTTGAATATTGGGCTGATAACGACCTTCTTAAGCAACCTAAGGACAGAGAACCTGGATCTAAAGATTATGATTGGTTTAAAACACTCGGTTACATCTCTGGAATATACGCACAAGAAAAAGATAATATAGAATTTAGTGATACATTCAAAGCTTGGCTCACAGACAGACTATTAAATGCAGAATTCAGAAGTTTTGGGCATACTCGTATATTTTATCGGTGTAAAGAGATACTTTATAATTACAAATCACCAGAGTGGATAAATGATTGTAGCACGCCTCGTTTTATAATGACCGAGGCTTGGCTTGTTGGGGGGTTGGCACTTAATAATAAAGAAATTTTCGATGAAGGTATAGACAGTCTTCAATACATTACCTCCCTATTTAATGATGAGAATATTCACCCGTGGGCATCACGTGGTATTAGAATGCCAAGTTATTACAATCAAATTCCAAACTGGCTTTCAAACTATGCGGTTATTCTTGATACTGTTGATTATGATTTTATGGAACATGAAATGCCAAATGGAAGTAAGGTTCATGAAGCAATTAAGTTAGCATTTGATACTCTTTGGTCCGATGATTTATCTTTATTCTGGCCTTATATTCAGTTAAACCTTGGTACTAATTTCGATCAAACATTTCCTGAACTATTAAAACCATTGAGTGAAAGACCAAAAGGGGCAAGTGGCGTTTCAGGCAGACCGCCAAAACCACAAAGGGTTGTAAGACAAGCCCTTCGCTATGTTGATAAGTATCAACCAGAATTAAAAGACAGGTATGGCTATGAAGAAGTGTACTCCAAAAATGTTACAGGTACCGAAGATATGAATGATGTTTATAACGACAAAGGTTGGTATTATATGTACAATTTATCAAGTGCTTTTGACACTCATTCTATCTATAAAGCCTCAGATAAAGTATTTTTCTCAGAAGAAAATATTGAAGCCAGACGTATTGCTGAAGAAGCAGCTCGTAAAGCAGTCGAAGAAGAGGCTGCTCGAACAGCTGCTTTTGAGAATAAGTTAGCCGAACTTGCAGCCCAACTAGAAGAAAATCTTGCTGCAGAAGTTGAGGCATGCAAGACTACTCCACTTAATGGTGAGTACGTCGCTAGATGGTATTTGGGAGATCAAAACAATAATCTAGAATTAGAGTTTCAAGGATTAGAGACCTTAAATTTAGAAAATTGTAGTGGAGTATTTGAAGGAAAAGAGAGCTTTCAACCATCAAAGAATTTAAGAAAAGATTTGAACATCACCTTTGAACCAAATGGATCTATTCTTATTTTTGGTGAACTGGATTTATTTGACAAAGGTGATGCGAGAAAAACTGAACTCAAGGGTGACATTAATAGCGGCGAAATCTCTGGCATCTGGGGTACTGGAGACCTTATTAAAATTCAGATTGAAAGTAAAAAAGAATTGGATGAGAAGAAAAGAATAGAAGCTGAGGCATGCAAGACTACTCCCCTTAATGGCGAGTACGAGGCTAGATGGATTCGCGATCACTGGCGCGACATTGGAGAGTGGGAGTTCGTGGGCTCAGAGCCTCTCATTCTAGATCAATGCGAAGGCCAATTTGAAGGCATAAAACAATTTGATCCTCGCCCTTCACCATCAGTTAGAAAAAAGCTAATTGTCAAGTATCAATCAAATGGTGACATTTCAATTAAAGGGGATTTGAATTTATATACTATTGATGACCTAAGATATACAGAACTTTATGGAAATATTAATGATGGTGAAATTTCAGGAATTTGGGGCGTTAGTGATCGCCTAAAGATAGAGTTAATCAAAAAATGAAGGCTTTACTAAAGGCATTCTGTCAATTCTCTTTTGAGTTTCTTTCATTTATAGAAGATACTAAATGATCTTTACTTTAACACCCTCCCTCATAAATCAAACAAAATTTGGGCTTTAGTTCAAATTGACTTATATCTAATTATTGGAATTTAGCCATGGTATTCTTAATTAAATTTCAACCTTAATACTTTTATGAAGAACCTACTTATAATTTTAGTTCTGTCACTTTGCTCAATACAAAGTTTTGCGGGTTCATGTCCTGATGGCAGTGAGCCAGTTAAGAGTATTTCAGAGGATGGTACTTATTTTGTATTCAACTGTGGTGGACAAGAATCGAATGCTTCTGCTACTAATTCAGGGTCTAAAATTAAAGGCATTAAAAATAAATTGTTTATCGATACTGAGACATCATCAAGTTGTAAAGACCTCGACACAAATTTTTATCGTAAGAGCCCCAATAAGTGTTCAATCATTGCTGTTCTAGACAGAAAGCCTAAATTTCCAGGCGGAAGCTGGTTCAAGAATGTATGGCAAACATCAGGTTTGCTTGTCCATCGAGTTAATAAAAATGGAAATCTTGAGATAATTGGAAAAGCTGAAAACATTCAAGTAGAGACAAATGAAAAAACAGATCGACCTGGTCAAATGGAGATTGCTACAATAGAGGTTAATACCAAAGAACTTGGATCAAAATCTGTTGAAGTCATTAAAAACCCAATTGTTGAAATACCAGCTTCTAGTATTCGAATGGTCTTGACTGATGTTAATCAAGATGGCTTCACTGAATTAGTCATTGCAGGCATGCTTGAAGATGGCAGGCATCAAGATTCATCATGGAGGGATGTAAATTATATTTATGACTTTGAGACAGAAAGCTATTCAAAGTTTGGCAAACCAATGTATTCACATGACTTCGTAGCTGGCGATTTGGATGATGATGGCTATGATGATTTTATTGATATATCCTGGGGTGGGGGTCATCAAGGATCAGGGATTGGTGTGTGCAATGGAAAAAGCTTGGAGTGCGTTTATCAGAACAATCCTCCAAGTCTACACACATCTAAAACATCACTTTCTGTCTATCCTAACAAAAAAGGCGGCATTTTATTTCACAACTGCGACAAGGAGTATTTAAGTTGGTGCTGGTCAGAAGTGAACTACAAAAATGGAGGAGTTGAATTAAAGCCGTTAGATAAATATATTGCTAGCAAAAAGCCTGATGAAGAGGAGCTATTTAATAACTGGCAAGGCTGGGAACAAAAAAAGAAAGGGTGGGCAGTGCCTGGATATAAAACGAGTGAAAGATTTAAGTTAATCAGTGAATCATATCGTTCTCATCAATTCGACATGGATGGCGATGGTGACTTTGATACTGCTACCTGGAAAGAAAATCGACTTTGCAAAAAATCAGCTTCAGAAAAAGTATATCAAATTACCTCTGATTGTAAACCTGTAGGAGAGATGTTTTTCTTTAGAAACGATAATGGCAAGTTTACTGTTTCGGATAGGCATGAGATTGACCCTGGGGCAACAACAGCCCTATACAATTTCGATATAAATAAAGATGGCAAAATGGATTTTTATGCATTTAGAGACGAGTGGAATACATTTGAGTGTAATAACCAAATAAATAATATATTCTTTGGTAATGGCGATGGTACTTTTAGGAGGCCGTCAGTTAAAGAACAAAGTGAAATCTTTGGAAACTATGGATGTGAGATACAGTCTTATTTCTTCGATTTCGAGGGTGACAGCTATAGAACTTTCTTTACTCACAAATACTCTAAGAATTTCTCTGGCAGTAGGGGGGTATATGTCGGTGTGGAGAAACTTGCTAATAATTAAATTAGATTAAAAAAGTTTAATAATTAATTCATTGAGGATTGATACTAGCCATTCCCTCACAGTTCAACTGGAATTTGTACCTTTAAGTACTAAGGCGACATATAATTGATTTTTTAATAGTTTGACTATTATCTTTTATGTTTATAAATTCATTCAAAGTGTCAAAAATAATTTTTATCTTATCATTAATAGTTTTGGTTGCTATGAGCTCTAAAGCGACTGCTGATGAAGAACTTACATTTCCATTTAATTCAGATAGTGGAAAGTACTGGCAATACATTAGTGATCAAGTGATGGGTGGTGTTTCAGATGGTAAAGTGACTCTTGAGCAAGATGGAGAGATGTATTATGCAAGACTTACTGGCAATGTCAGTACGAGGAATAATGGCGGTGTTATTCAGTTACGCACAGGCATTTCATTTGCAAATTCTGAAAAGGATGGCAAAAATCTTCAGGGTGTTCGTCTTAATGTAAGGGGCAATGGTGAAACTTATGATATCCATATCATAACTAATGATATGGCTTATTATGGAGACTTTTATTCTGCTTCCTTCCAAGCCGATTCAGATTGGAAAATGATTGAATTGCCTTTTTATTCATTCGAGCGTAAGCGATTCAATGCCTCAAAGTTAGTTGCTAAAAATATACGAAGCATTGCAATTGCAGCTTATGGCCGTGATTTCAAATCTGACGTTTCAGTATCAACTATAGAGTTTTACTACTAGAGAATCAATGAAAACAAAAGAGACGTTTGTACTTCAGCAAAGTTAATTTTCCCAGATCGCTTCCTTGATAGCTGGAATAAGCATCGATGGAGTAGGCCAATCTTCGCAATGCTGATAGCGGTGGGCAAGCTGAATTATTCCTTTTTGATCAACGACAAATTCTCCTGGCAACTGCCATGGGCTATCTACTAGGCCGCCATCTGTGCCGTGACGAGACTTTTGCAATTCTGCACCAGTCTCATAATCGATATGAAGGTACTCATCAGGTGCATCATAGACTATTTGAGAAGGTTTGCCTTCCAACAAGTCATAGGCCTCATAGACACTAAAGGTTGGGTCACATAAGACAGGGCAGGGTATGCCGTTTCTTTGACTATATTCTTTTGAGCGCTCAGGCTCCCCTTGACCAATCACGACGACCGAGGCGCCCAGCTTAATGTAGCCAGCGTATTCATTTTTCAGACTATTGGCACGATCAACTCCGCAACTACAACCATAATGCCTCCAGAACATAATTAAGGCTGGACCATTGCTCCAAAAATCACGCAAATGAACTGATTTTCCCGATGTGTCTTGCAATTCAAAATCAGGAGCCAAGTCCCCAACTTGAAGTGGCACTTTATTCCATCGAAGACGCGTTGGCCCTTTTTTCCAAAGGTCTAGCCATTCTTTTTCAGCGGCTTCGATTTGATTATCTACTATTGATTTCATATTTACCCCTTTTTAACTAGTTATGACACTTTTATTATAGCTCAAAAAAATTCATCTCATACCTCGTAGAACGAAAATTGGATTCTTTATCTAAACTATATCTAATCTTCATCTAACTTTATTTCCGCCTAATTAAAATTCTATTTTTCAAATAATTAACAGTAAAAAAAAGATTTATGGAAACTAAATTAGTCCTATGGATAACTGCATGTATGGCATTTATGCTCAGTTTTATGTACGTGACGGTAAGCTTTATTGCTAGGTTTGTACAATATTAAATTTAAGGATTTAAACAATGACACTTGCAAAATACAACACAAAAAATGGCTCTCCTAATCATAGGCGAAAATCTAAAAGAGCATTAGAAACAGAATTTAAAGAGCTTAGAAAAATGGAGTCAATGATGGACAACCATCTTAAAGACGCATACCTTGATAATCTTTCCTTTTTAAAAGACGGGCTAAGAGGAAATGAGATTATTTAAAAACTTGTTGACTGTTGTTGGCTATTTGTTCTTGACAGTTTTTATGTATGTCGCTGTTACAAATATTTAATTCGATTTATTTCTCATTAGAAATGATTTTATCGCAACGATTATCCCAATGATGAGAAGCAGATAGGTCAGGCTGGACATAATCCATTTGAAGGAGTTAATCCCCGATCCAGCCGAGACTAATGATTGGGTTATTGAGCCGGAAGTCACATAGCTTTGTATCATCAAAAGTTCAGAAAAGTTCTCGGACCAATCTGCAATCATTCCAAGTATTGGAATGCTTAAATAAATTTTCGTATTGAGCAGATACAAAATCCAAGAGCCATACATCAACGTATAAATCACAGCAAAAATGATATCCCAGACTTTGAGAAACTGGCTGTAGCAAAGGAGCTGCTCCTGATTTCTAGCAGCAAAGAAATCTTGAACTATCGACAAGGTGTAAGAAAAAGATAGGCCCAGAGAATTTGAGCCACTTTCAAGCCTAAAGCACCCAGATGCCGGATTTAACACCAGAGATGTATAGAGGATAAATGCTAGAGTAGACCCTAAGGCAAAATACAGGACAGATCTATTTTTTTGGTTGTCAGTTTTGATACTCATAGCTACCCATTTTAATGATTTTTAAATTGATAAATTAGTTTAAACTGAGCTAAATATACACTACCTTAAGCGATAGTTTTTTTTACTTTTTTTCATTAAATCAATGAGTTTGTCTTTATAAAAATAACTCCTAATCTTCATTTAGAATAAATCATCAAGATTTATAATTTCGGTATGAAAAAATTGATAATTCTTATCACTTTCTTAGGTTCGTGGTCAGTTTCACATGCTAAGAGTTTTGATGATTGGTCGAATGAAGATCTATGCAGATGGATAGATGCCGTTCAAGTCCCGGATCCGATTCTATTGGAAATTGAAGTCAGAGACTTGGTGTGTCTGAGTAATCCTGAAATCATCGAAGTCTCTGTTCAAGGGCCCTATGTCTCAGAACATGGAACAGTATTTCCTTCACCTTCATCTAATAACGCCTCTAATAAAAATTCAGGGAGTGATATTAGGGTTATTTTTAACTACAAGGTTAAATTGTAAAAAATATCGATGAGCGGACAAAGAAGATTCTTAAAGGTTTGGGCGAGAACAGTTGGTATGCCAATTGGTCTCAATGATGAAGATAAGCCTGAGTTTTTACCTATTGCACAAACAGATGTAAAAAAAGCCCTACTCTTCAGAACGTTTTGGATTGTTCTCCACGTGGTTACATGTGTTCTTATTATTGCTGGAAATGGTAGAGTGCTTTCTTGGTGGTAAAAGAATGAAAGCAATACTGCTAATTTTTTTGGCTTTCGCTCAATCAGCTATTCACGCTCAAGACAGCCTTGTATTTACTATTGAGCCAAAGATGGTAAAAGAATGGAAATATCAGAGTGATCAAGTGATGGGGGGTGTTTCTGAAGGGAATACTTCCTTGCTCCAAGATGGAGATATGTTTTATTTCAGGCTCACTGGTGATGTCAGCACAAAGAATAATGGAGGCTTTGTTCAATTTAGATCAAAAGTTTCATTATTCAATAAACCAGAGATGTTTCAATTAATCCATAAGGCTAATAAAGAGGGCAATGGCCTTGAAGGAGTTAAGCTTAATGTAAGGGGTAATGGCGAGACTTATCATGTCATGATTCGAACTTATTTCACTTGGTCTCCAAACGACTATTATTATCACACATTTGAAACAAGCCCTAATTGGCAGCAAGTTGACTTACCTTTTAATAAATTTAAAAGCTCAAAATATAGACAGAGAGGTTTAGAAGTAGATCAGATAAGAGACTTCGCTGTTGTTGCTTACGGCCGAGATTTCAAGTCTGATGTTTCTGTCTCTGAAATTAGTTTTTATTAACTATAAGTTAGGCAAAATCACTCGGCTAGCTCAAAGGAAATTATGAGATTTCTTTTTCTTTTCTTTGATCCAACGAACCCTTTTTCGCCAAAGCTTATAAGAGCTAGGCTTGAGGTTAGCCTGCATAATGCGTTTAACTTCTGGCTCTTTGATTCCGATCTCTCTTTCAATATCTGAGAAAGTGACATCATCGCTCCAAGCCATCTCAATGACCTCATTGACATTAATCATATTGCGTTATCTATGTTCATTAGTATTGGCCTTACATCTGGCGTATTGAGGGGAATAATTTTTCCATTGTACTTGGCACAAAGAGTCGGGCTATTTTGCTTGTTATCTCCAAAATTGACCTCGAGATCTACTAGGACTAATGTTGCATCTAATAACTCTAGTATTTTCATTGCTTCTCCTTATATGTTCGATTTCCTATTGCATTGTCTGGTTCAACATTAATCAGAGCAGAGTCTATTAAATCGCACTCCTGAAGAAAAATCTTATCATCATTTGTATGACTCAAAACATCAGGTGATGTTAGGAGTGCTTGATCCTTTAGTGGATAAGATGAACCATAGTGAATGTATTTTTCAATATCTTCAAAGGGACTAGTTGTTTGAATTAGATTTCTTTTAACAAGCTCTGAAGCCAGATAATGAAGTGAGGCCCAGGACATACCATCTGCCAACTCCCAAGTGTAATCAAATGTTCCTTTGATGTAACCAGTCTCTAATAAAGAGCTGAAAAGTTTAAAGGCAAACCCCTCTCCAAATGGACTCTCTGCGCTATTTCTAATTCTTGGCACTCTATCCTCTAAATAGTGATTTTTATATGCCCATTCATTAAACTTTATTGATGAGAGTCTATCACTAAAATCTGACGGTTGACCTCTTGTGGCCAATCTTTCAATGAGGACATATTCCTCTTTCTGTTTCAAATACCACTCCAGGTGTCCATAGTCATCATTGGAATATAGGTTGCTGTTGACTAGCAACTTGTTTCCTTGATAGTCTTGATACTCGACACTGTCAGTCTCAAACAGCCTCTCACTAAGACTGAAGTTTTCAAAGCCTGTTGTGCCTTGAACTGAAGGACTCAATCCAAGAAGCACAAAGAGCGCCTCCTCTATTCTTGTGGTTTGCGTTTGAGAGACTCTCCTCATATCAAAGCGCTCTTTCTCTAATTTTTTGAGTCTAAATTCCCACTTTTGATAGTATTTATCCCAGACCTTAAAAAATGCTGAGTAAGACTTATCAAGTTCATAGGATGCCCAAGTCCCACTTTGTTCGTTATCACTGTTACCTTCTACCGATGGAAGGGCTGTAATATTCTCATTATTGATTGAAACGCTTTTAGGGTTATAAAAGCAACGATAATCTGAGATCTCAATCCATCCATGTTGTGAATATATTTCTCTCCACTTTTCAAAAGAAATACTTTCATTTTTAATTTTTCCAAATGCTCTTCTATTTGATTTTTCTTTCCAGTAATCAACAATATTTTTAACAAGCCCAAGTTCATGCCTAAGCTCTTTTATTGTCTCTTGGGTGGGTGCGCGAGTGACGGTTAGTTTCATTTCCTCATGAAACTTTTTACGAGATAAATCAATCATTAGATAATATATAAAACAACACGCTAAATAAGCTATTCATTTAAAGAACACATAATTTACATTTAATATTACGAAAAACAGAATATATTTGGTGTTTTTTTTGTAAATAATTATTTTAAATGAAAAAACTAATACTTACTTTCCTTGCCTCTAACCTTATAAGTACTTCTTATGCTGGATATTTTGATAATTGGTCCAATAATGATCTTTGTGGATGGATGAATTCTTACTCTGTGCCTGAAAATATTCAAACAGAGGTGACTAACAGAGAATTACTATGTTATGGCGGAGTAGCGGTTGATAAATTACCAACACTCAAATCAAATAATAGCCAATATGGGACTAGCTTCCCTTCACCAGCCCCAGATATGATTGAGGAGCTTCATTCTATGCATAAACTCGGCCCTAAGTCAAAAATGGGGGGCTATTAGAATTAATATTTTGGTTTTTAGCTATTCTCCGAGTCTAAACGGTGGATACTCATCTGTTGTTAATAGAAGAGCAAATGCGCTCACTCTCAGAGTCCACCTTAAAAAACCTTCAACAAAGTTAAAGATACTTTTAGGATATTTTCCTGTAAATAAGATCGCTAATAATGCAAAGATTGTGGAGAGTACAACACCTATAAAGAGGAATATAAGGGCAATGATGTGAGGTATAACTAGTATCCATTTGACAAGTGGCATCCACCTCTTTAAATCATTTTTAACTTCAGGGTAAGGAACATCAATCCGAACTGACTGATCATGATCCGTTGATGGGTACTCATCCCTCATGAGTAGGACATAAGCTGCAATTCTGTAGGTAAATTTAGTGATACCGATGTGCCATTCAAACCACCACTTGGGATATTTTTCTTTAAAGAGTATCATCATTGCGATGGCAAAAGATAGGGCTTCAGCGTAGGTTGATATTAGGGCTAGAATGATGACAATGGGGATGACAAGAATCAATCTAAAGATTGCCGTTAGGCGATTAGAGGATTCTGAGTAGTCAATATTTAGCTTTACTGGGTATTCTTTCATATTTATGCCTGATTATTTAATAAACTCCAAATAGATAATATATCCTAATATTGTTAACCATATTAGGCCTACTTGATCACTATTCTTATTAGAGTTTCGTTCAAGTTTTTCTAGATTGTCATCAATACTATTTATTTGTTTTATGATCTGATTTTCATCATTTATCATTATCATTCCTCTTAAATGTTTCGTTAAATATTGCATCCACTCGTCTATTAAACTCATCTTGAGTATAGAGATCAATAAATAAGCCCTGAACATACTGCTTAAATTTTCGAGTTTTTTCTTGATGCCTTATGAGCTCTTCTTGAGTATCTTTTATTTTTGGATCCAGCGCTGATATTTCCATTACTTCCTCCTGATAAAAATTACTGATTTATAAAAAAAACCTTTTGTATCTCCATATCAAATGCAAGCGCAATCTTAAATGCTAGATCTAATGATGGCGTGTATTTATATTTTTCAATGGCAACGATAGTCTGTCGTGATACACCAACTGCTTCTGCTAGCTGCTGTTGAGTCATCTCATCATTATTGAACCTGAGCTTTCTCACTGCATTTTTAATTTGTATTTTTGTCTTGAGCATTTCTACCTGTAGAGGTAAATCTTTAATAGCAGACTCAAAATACTTGCTATAAACCCTGAAAAAGTAATAGCAATAAGGCCTGAAATGATTGTAAGATTAAACCAACCCAACAAGACAAGAGTAGCTACAATTGAAATTCCAAAAATTGCACTACTGACTTGAAGTGCATAGAGTTCAAAAATTTTATCTCTTTCATCATCAATATCTTCCTCGTATTGTCCTGTGATGATTGAAGACAGTATATTGAAGATGATATGAAGGACAATAATCAGAATAATACTGCCTCCAATTCCCTGGGCTAGAACTTTTGAAACAGCTTGAATAGTCATTAATGAGGCCTCGGTTAAATTAAGCCACATCCAAATCATCGCTAGTGATGCTCCAGTGATCTCAGCCAAAGTATTTCTAATTTTTATGTTCATTGATTTCAGTGAAGCATTCTTAAATGTAAAGTATACCATACATAATGTAATAACTATTTAACTTAATGTAAAAAAAAACATACATTATCTTTATTTTTTAAAAAAAATCAAGATATAGTTCAGGTTTACATATAATTCTTTTGATATGAAAGTAGTCCTATTTATTTCTCTTGCTATAACCTTTAATATTGCTATTGCCTCTCTCGAGTTTAGTGAGTTTAGTAATGATCAGATTTGTATGTTTAAAAAAGACCCGCCGATTTCCGAAGAGGTCTATCTTGAAATTAATGAAAGAGGGATTACCTGTAATGACGGCATTGTGATTATTAAGTCAGATATGTCAACTAATAAGTCTTCTGTTATTTCTCTCAGATTTAAAAGGTGGAATAAGGCGCTAAGAGGAAAGAGACCAGTCTATTCAACGAGCTCAGGAACCAATCTAAAAATCGATACTTTTGGCGATGAAAAATCAATAACAATCGATAGAGCCTTCTAAAGATCTCTATTCTTTTCGATTAGACTCAGCAGATAAATCTCAGTAAACTATTGTCATTATGGCAAGAGGTCAAAAATCATTTCAGCATTTAAATAAGTCACCAGTCAATGATGATGAAATCTATATGATGGTGATGCTCTACACTTATCAACATAAAAGCTTAGACTATTTGGCGCGTAAATTTAATATTAGCTCTTCGGTGGCAAAGGAAATTATAATTCGGAGTCGCTTTGGAGGCACCTGTGGTTAGCGCCTCCTTCGAAATAAAATTCTTTATCTAAAGAACTCATAATCTACATTTAATCTTCATTTCACATTATTAGAATATTAATAATGAAAATTAAAAATTTAATATTAGTTACCTTAACAATTCTTTCCTTAGGTATAAACGCTGACTTGAAGAGTGCTATTGCGTTGGATCAAGCCGGTGAGTATGAAAAAGCTGCTCAAGAGCTCTATAAGATAAGCCAACTAGCAACCAGAGGTCATCCTAGAGCGATGTATGAATTTGGCACCATGTATATGAAAGAGGGTATGTGGGTAGTTCAAAGTGATGAGGCTGGCTTTAATTGGTGGCTCAAATCCGCGAACCTAGGTTATGCACCTGCTCAGTTTTCGATTGGTGCCTCCTACATTGGTGGTATAGGTGTGAATAGAGACCTTGGTGAAGCAAAAAAATGGTTAGAAAAGGCCATGGACAGTACCTATGAAAAATATAGCAAGGTCGCTAGAGAGCTCTACACACTAAACGAATTAGATAAGATTTAAATTGACCTGTGCCAAAGAGAGATTGGTAAGAAAGACCTGCAGCAAGATTTCTCTCATCAAAGCTATTAAGACGCGTCGGCTTTGAAAATCTTGTTGTAACCTCTCAAATAAAGATTCTATACTAGATTTCCCTACAAGTATTTGTGGATTGTTGGGAGAAGCAATTCGACTAGTTAATAATGAAGAAAGTTTAAGTAGTTTTATTTAAAGTTAAGGTACATTTATGAGAATTAAATTAGATTTGACTAAGATTAATAGTAGGTTGCATTGGACAACACTTTATAGTGAAAAACTATTACTAGCAGTAATTGGATTGCTAACAATTTTTGCGGCTTGTTCAGATGTTTATGAAATGCTTATCAATATGAAAGTAGAACTAGGTGACTTATTCTTGCTTTTCATTTATGCAGAAATTGTAGGCATGGTAGGAGCGTTCTATATTAGTAATAGAATACCTGTTACTCTCCCTATCATCATTGCTATGACGGCCCTTTGTAGATTAATTGTATTACATTCAAAAGAGGCAGACCCATTAATGCTTGTTGCAGAAGCAGGCGCTATTGCAGTATTGGCAGGTGCGGCATATATTATGAGTTACAAAGAAAAACTCAGTTTAGAAAAAGATATGTTGCGTGGCAAAACCAAATGAGAAAGCATGTCTTTGTTGCTTTAAATAGGCTAACGGATCATTAAAAGAATTCCTTTAAATTAGGGGCTTTTTTAGAATCATGTAAAACTACTTAGGATTTATTTATCCTGCTTCTCTCACTGCAATACAAAACATTCTCCCAATCCTTTTCGCCTTTTCTTTCTCCATGTAAAGGTCTTCTTGCAAGTCTTGTTCTATTTCTTCAGATTTTAACTAACTCTTATTGAATTTTTAAAATTGAGTTAAATGGCAGGAATGTATTTCCACAAAAAAAGAAGAACATTTAATAATCGCTTTAGGAGAAAGTAATTTTTAAATTTATTCCTGCCATTGAAATTAGTATACTAAATTTATATACCATAATGAACTTAATTTTTTTTTAAGTTGTGAATCCTATTTTGACTTAGTAATTTCATCTATGGTATATTAAAATTTCATTCAATAATAAGGGGACACTATGAGTTTATCTTTGGTTTTTAGACTTCAAGCTGCTTTATTTACCTTTTTTGGAACTATGATGTTGCTTGCACCTGGCGCTTTAATGGGAAGCTTCAATGTTGAAGGTAGTGCTATTGCAGAGGACATTATGAGAGGTATGTCATTAATGGCTTTAGGTATGGCCTATATTAGTTGGCAAATGCCTAGCTGGGCTGGAGACAACATAAAGTCAGTTGGCATGTTTTTTGCCATACTGCATGCACTCTGGGTGCCTTTAACTTTATTTCAAATAAGTACGGGTGCATTTCCAGCTGGAGCTGCTAACATCATTGGCAATATAGCCCCTGATGTTGTTTTAGCTATTTTATTTTATTGGAAATCTCGATAAAATTTAAACAGTCAATAATAAAAAGGCCCTAACGATTTGGGCCTTTTTATTTGAAGCATTAAGGCTATTTATGTTTTGTTTCGTCTGCACCTTTCACTGCAATAGAGAACATTCTCCCAGTCCTTTCGCCATTTCTTTCTCCATGTAAAGGGCTTCTTACAGGTCTTGCAAATTTTTTCTTCTTTCATGCTGACTTTGTTGAGGCGATAAATTAGTTTTGCACTCAAAAAAAAGCCCTCAATAAAGAGGGCTTTAAATAGCTTTAAATCAAGAAGTTTTTTATGCTTCCGATTCTTTAACAGCAACATTCCAAATAATCAAACCAAACAAGATCTTGTTAACAAAATCTGCAAGGTTATAGACAATATTTAGAGTACCGTTATCTACAGAGCCCATCATATAGCCGAAAATGTATCCTAATGGATAGATTGCCCAGCCAACGAGCACGATTAGTCTCAGCGCATTGAAAGCTGCTTTCACACCAGCATTAGCTTCTGCGGCTTTACTAGCCTCTCCACCAAAGATTTCCCAGATGATAACAGCCCAACCAATCATACCAATAATGAATCCTAGGCTTGCTGACATAACGCCTGCTTCGCCAAGGTAACCACCAATGAGCATGACCAGGGTACCTATGAGTAGTCTCCAGAATGAACTTGAGGAAACTGCAGCACCTACAGCCTTGAGGATAATAAAGAATTCAATCATTAATAATGGCACTGTAATGAGCCAATCAATGTATCGGTAGACAATTGGAGACTGAGCCTCACCAGCGATGAGCGAAGCTACCCAGTAGTCTCTCATGTAGAGATAATGAACACCTGCAACTAGAGTCACTAGTCCAGCAACTGTCATTGAAAGTCTCCACTCTTTTTTTACTGCCATTCCTTCATAAAAAAAGAACACAGTTGCAGCAACCATTGCTACAGAGACAATCCAGAAAGATACGCCGACAAAATCGCCGTCTTGTAAAAAATGTTCCATGCAAAACTCCTTAACTTAAAAGATAAAAAATTAAATGTTACATGTAGCCCCTTTATCTACAATTGCGGATTATACCAACAAAAAACCAA
>Ga0228662_1000234_pt1 | contig 30942 bp, 28 predicted proteins | sample 76DmetaG_FD_183173 | JGI IMG/M metagenome (GOLD analysis project Ga0228662, IMG submission 183173) | Seawater microbial communities from Monterey Bay, California, United States - 76D | ecosystem: Environmental > Aquatic > Marine > Coastal | place: USA: California | collected 2016-11-10
TTGCTTACGGGTATCAAATTGTCGAGGCCCAAGGGGGCAACGGCGGTATCGTCAGCGTGGATAATGCTACCGGCACTCCTGCGGGCGGGCATAAAGTTTTATCAAATCCGGCATCACAACGTGATTCATTCCAGACTACCAGTTCGGCGGTCTTCAACGAAGACGGCAATAGTGCATACGATTTTAGGGTTGAAACAAACAACCAGTCCCACGCTTTGTTTGTGGACGCAGGCACTGACGCGGTAGGAATCCGTAACAGCGCTCCAACCTACGTTTTGGACATAGGCAATTCGTCTCACACTTTATCTAACATTATGCGTTGGAACGTGAACGGCGATTTTATTATTGCCGGTCAAAAGGGCGGTACTGATTTATTTAGCATAAGAAACAACAGCTCGAGTATTGTGCACATCAACTCTGCGAACAGTGCAGCATTGGCCCTTGGGTACAACACCGGAAACGCCGGTGGAATTGCGGACCAAATGCGGTTCAATGGCAGCGGGGTCTTTGTGAACGTTGCTCAGGCGGATATGAACTTCCGCATTTCTACTGAAAATGATGTAAACACATTCCATGTGGACGGCGAACATGATGTCGTTTCTATTGGGACAAACTCGGCGCTCACAAACTCCGTCCTTAACATTATGAAGTACCCAAAAGCCGAGGTAACTCTCGGCCAATGGACAAGTATTTCTTCAGACCCCGGCGGTGCCGGTTTGTTTGCGCAAAACCTTTATCGCCACTATGACTCAACAGCGAACCCTTCTATAACTATACGATCCCAAAATACCCATAACTCAATAAGCGGTGCGGGTGTTATGGTAGGCGAGCCTTGGAGCGGCGGCAAACTTATTTCAGTAGCGGGTACAGGCTCTACTAAAGATGCTGTTGTCACGCCTGTAAACAACCTCACATGGCATTCTACCTATGTGACCGTTAACGAAGGTGCGCAGAACAACGTAGACTTCAGAGTTGAGTCCGCTAGCCAAGGCCATATGTTGTTCGTTGATGCCTACGAAAATAGGGTCGGCGTAAAAACATCAACTCCGCGAGCGGCGCTCCATGTGGGGGGCATTGGTAACACTTCGGGCGGCAACATCCACATGGGGCCGACCTCTAACGGAGATAAATGGACATACCTCACAGGCGCACACCACACCGCTGCTACTGAGACTGAGGGTGTAGCTGTAGTCGGGCTTTACGCTTCAAGCACTGAAAGCCGAGTAGTGATTGGGGGGGCTATTTATGAAGCAAACCCTTCCACTTCGATCCAGTTCTACACGCATGACGCAGTAACCCACAGCACAGGGGGTACGAGAAAAGCGGTCATCTCGGCGGGCAAGTTCCATATTAACAACGACCAACATGATTTCGATTTCCAAGTTTCGTCCGACAACCAAGCTAACATGCTTTACGTAGACGCTGCGAATGACCGCTTGGGTATTAAGTCGACGGGACACGCCGACGCGACGTTAGACATTTCGGGTGGCCTTCGCACAGGCGGGTTTGGCTACGGCAACCCTTATAGGTATTACTCCAACCTTGAAATTGCCGGGTCAGTTCATGGTACTGTAACTTACTTCCTCGTCGCTCCAGATGATACAGGCAGCAACGGGCAGTACGCCGCCGGGGTAGAAGGTAAATTCCACGTAACACGGGGTACAAACTCTTCGTGGAACGAAGCAACTGTTATCCATGCTCATATCAAAACCGCTTGGGATTCGAGCTATTTGCGAACTTGGGTTGGGCCTTATCATTTATACAAAGTAACTTATAGCGGTCTTGTGTATTGGGCGTTTCAGATGAGCAGCTCATCTGCTAGAACGATTCACTTCCAAGGCAACGTAATCCAGCAGAACGGCTGGAAGCCTATGCGCGTAAACGCGAGCGAGGTCTCAAACGTCACTTTGTACAGAGAGTCCAGCTACCCTCTCTTGGAAGGCAAGGAGCTTGTTACAACGACACGGGCTAATGTGTTTACTAACGAGCAAGAATATGAAGACCATACCTTCATAACTGATCTAAAAACTCACCAACAAAGACTTCCTCACTTTAATGGGGCGAACGCCAACTCATACTCTACGTCAACTAACCTTGCGTATACTAAAAACGTTAGCCAATTCCCCCTAGTAGGTGAAAAGCTGATTGCTACCGTAAACATACGAGCCTACACGCAATACTGTCACATCAAGACAAACGTCACATCCACTAGCAATATGCACTATTTCCGCGTTAAAGGTTATTTCTATGGCTACGGTATAAACGAAGGCGTTATAGGCGGGTATACGTACTATAGCGGTGGACATACGATCCTGAACAAAATGGCGCTTTACCCGTATAGGTATAACTCCAGTTTTGCACTGCACACTTACAGGGCTTCGGATGGGGCGCTCTGTTTGCGGGTGCAAGTAAACCACCAAGGTTACACTGAAGGACTCGCCGAGATTTTATTCCACAGCCATAGCGGTAGCTCGACAGCGGGTGCGACAGTCGTGGCTATGCAACACCGCGACGACGGCAATAACGCTTTTTAATAGGATTTTACAATGGCAATGACACCAGAAGAACGACAGGCGTTCTACGACCAATACGGGACTTACCCGATTGAAGACTCTGACATACCGGAGGTTGAGCGCCTACCCCCTCTAACAGAGGATCAAATTGCGCAGGCCGTAGCGATACAAGCTAAAGGTGACGCGTTGCAGTATCTTGCCGACACGGATTGGTACGCTACGCGAAAGGCCGAGACCGGAGCTGAAATACCAGATGATGTTTTAGCTCTTAGAGCGCAGGCGCGAATAGATGCGTCAGATGATTAATTTTAATATGCCTGATAGGAGGACAAACCGATGGCTATAACTGTAACGTGGTCCATAGTGGACATGAAAAGAGATGTCGCCTCCGGCGGCGTTAAATTGGTGTATTGGCAGTGTGTTGCTGCGGATGACACCAACACAGAGTGCTCTGCTGTTGAAAGCGGAAAACTGCAACTAGAGCCAGATGCTGATGCTGATGGTTTCGTAGCCTACGATGACCTTACTGAAGCAACCGTTTTAGGTTGGGTGAAAGACTCTCTGGGTGAAGATGCGGTTTCTGCAATGGAGACACAACGCACCGAGAAAGTAGCGGCGCAAGTCGCCCGCAAGACCTCAGAAGCTAACGGTACTCCGTGGCAACCCGCCGCTGACCCTGACGCTGACGGGAATGAATAACCATTAATCCAAAGGAGAAATATAATGGCTAAAGACGAAAAGAAAACCATTATTGTAGATGATGTAAAACATAACATTGACGACTTAACGCAACAGCAAGTCGCAATGGTAAACCACTTGCAAGACCTCGAGCGGAAAATATCTAACGCACGCTTCAACGTAGATCAACTGACTGTTGGCAAGGAAGCATTTGTTAAGATGTTAGCATCTTCCTTGAAGGACGATGGCGAGACTGAAGTTGTAGCGGCGGAATAGTGACGGATGGAAATGGAACTACTTTGGAGTGGAGGGCTAACAGCCCTGATCGGTATCATAGGATTCATCCTACGCAACTATGTTGCTGAGCTTCAGCGTATCCAAATCCTTGTCAACCGCACACGTGAGGAGATGGCAAAAGAGTACGTTACAAAGACAGAAGTACACGCCGACATTAACCGTGTTCTCGACCGGCTCGAACGGTTGGACGAGAAACTCGACCGATTGGTGGAGCTAAGGAAATGAAACGCTTACTTTTGGCTTGTACTCTTTTACTCCTCACCGGCACTGCGTTCGCGCAGGAAGAAGGTGATGATGTTATCTACACAGATAGCACGACGAACAGTACTGTTAACACCTCAGGAGAAGTGACGACAAACGTCAACTCTCCACCGCCTTCTGCTATCGCACCCCAGTTTAACGGCGGTGTAAACTCAGACCTGTGTACCATTGGCGTCGCGGGTGCTGTCCAAACTCAAATTCTCGGTCTCTCGATGGGTTCTACTGTCAGAGACATGAACTGTGAAAAGTTAAAGAATGCAAAAACATTATACGACATGGGCATGAAAGTCGCCGCTGTGTCTGTCATGTGTCAGGACAAACGTGTGTTTGACGCTATGATGGATGCCGGAACTCCTTGTCCATATGAAGGTCTTATTGGCGCAACCGCCAAGGCCGCATGGGAAGCCGACCCCGATAGACAACCGGGAGCGGAAATTAAGGAGGTGCTCGATGACGACACAAAAACCCTCATGGGTGCTGGTGGCGTTCTTAGCGTGTTGGCCCTGCTACTCCTACTGTGATCCTTTCACATACGGGACGACGGGCAACGCTGTAGTAAACGGCTTCTCTTGGAGCATGGGCACCCTTGTGCCATCATCTCCGGGTCTCTCCATCAACGGAGTGATCTATCGCTACACAACAATTAAAAACCCAGCTGATCGCATGTTAGTTCACTTGCAGAACGAAGACGCGACGGGCGACGGTTACATCTTCCGTGAGACCGACGATTGGACGGGGCTTCCCGGCAACACAATCAACAAACTCGTTTCGGTTAACAACATCCCTATAAGTCGTTGGGGAGATGGGTCTATTGAAGTAGAAGGCGAGGGCCAAGTGGCTAATGCCTCATTGGTTTATACCTACCAGATAGATGAGTGCTTCAACCCTCAGTCAAACCCTATATGCCCCGGATACGTTGACCCGACTACGTTCCTGAGCGCAGAAAGTACCATCGACCCGTACGACCCGATGGCGGATGACGCTGTCTTAGAAACACTAGAAGCTACTAACCCGGAGTTGTACGAAGAAGAGGAGGTGGATGAAACCATCGAGTCTGACAAAGAGAAAGCTAACCGAGACGACTTTGAGAAGGGTTTGGCTGCGTCACAGAACGCGCTGACACTCGCGAACGGTGTCTCACAAGACAGAATATTATCCGCTATGAATACATCTGTTAACATGTATTCATATTATGCTACGTCTATAAACGGAGGAGTTTATAAAGAGACCACAGACCTTAAAGACTCCGACCTACCTGATAACCCGCGTGGACTCCGTAATGGACTAGCTCAACAACTACTGCACGAAGAAATGGTCGACGAGCAGTACAAGAAACTCAAGTTCTAAGAGAGGACAGCCATGGTTAAATATCCACTAATACTAACCGCATTATGTATACCGCTTGCTGCTACCGCTGAAGAGGCGTTAATCGAAGGAAACGTACAGTCAAAGTGTATCATTAACACCGATATTAACGGCGTGTACGGAAACCCTGCACCAGATAAGCTGAGCACTAAAAGCGTGGACGGTGGCGTAGAACCCACGATCCGCTTCGACGTTGCGATTGCTGATTACTACTTAGCTCGTATTACAACGCCGTCGTCGTTCTCAACGAGTCCAAGCCTCAGCGACGTTGTAAACTGGACAGGGACGACAACTGTCGGCGAGGTGTCAGACGCAGGAATGTCTGCTTACGATGCCGCGAAAGTAACTTATGACACCACATCTGAGTTCGATCTAACCATCGCAGGCTCCACGTGGTTTAAAGTTGATTCCGTAGCAACGTATGGTTTTGGCCGAGCTTTCCCCGGCGGTACGTATCGAGCGATTGTTCAAGCGGAGTGTATAGCTCAATGATTAAAGTGTTCTTCATAGCAGCTTTGTTTTTAGCGGGTAAGGTTTCGGCGCACGAGATGACGCCAACTTACCCGCCCCTTGTCCCGTCTTACGTGGACGGGTTGGTTTCTGCAAAGATGACTATGTTTAACTCACGCAACGATGTGGATTACTTTGAAGTTGGCGTGTTCGATGCTGACTGGAAACCTGTTCCGTTTGCGGCTACGGCCAAGATTATGCGGGTTCCCTACGGCACAACAAAGACGTTTGAGGTGTTTGTACGCGATGAAGACAAGAATCGAGCCACGTTTATCTGCTCTTTGTCTAAGCTGCGCACCGACAGCTCCGCTAGAACTATCGTGTCGTCCAAAATCTGCTCTCGCACGGAGGCTGCTTCGCCATGATAAAACGGGTTGCACTGGCGCTTTGTATTACTTCGCCAGCGTGGGCGGACAATAGCTCGTTGAATTTACAGCTGCCTACAGGGCCAACCAGCTATCAATCGGACTCGTTTCGTGCCGGCAATCTGGATTGCAAGAACGCTATCGGTGGGGGCACAAACCTAGAGTTCGGCGTTACCGGTGTCATAAACAATGTAGGAAACCCTTACGACGATTTTAATGTGTCTAGGAACTCATCGCGAGATGTAGGCGTTTACGCCAGAATTGTTATCCCGTTAGACAAACCCAAGGAGCGGATTAACTGCAACACTCTTTACCAGCTTGAGTTACAGCAGCGGCGTTTAGAGATTATGAAATTGCAGAAAGAACTAGAGGGTCTACGGGCGCTCCAAGAAGAGGCAAATTTCGAGAACTAAAATGGCAGATAGAGATTTAGGTGAAGCCCTTGATAGAATTGAAAGCGTTCCTGACAAACGTATGCGTGCTTTTGGCCTGCGGTTTTCTATTGCTCAGCTTACTATGGCTCTGGCTTTTGTTAGCTCTATGGTCGGTACTCTCTACGCGGGCTTCGTCATGTATCAAAAGGTTGAAGCCGTGGCAAACCTTGATCTAGGCGAATACCAACAGGCTATGGATATTATGGACGCCAAGGTGTCGGGCATGGCTGAGAAAGTTGAAGAGGCTGTGGAGTACTCCAGAGACATAAAGAACGGCCTAAAGGACGACATACTACGCATAGAACAACAGACGGATCGCGTTGAGGACACAGTCAGAAACACTGAAGAAAAAGTCCGTACGATGATCGACGACGCCGAGGTCCGGTTCGAGAACAAACGGGAGCAACTACGCACCTCCCAAAGTGCTGACATGAAAGCACTTGAAGAGCGTTTGAATAGTAAACTCCAGCGGGCGCTGGATAACCCATTGGCGGATTAGGAGAGAACATGGCTGACAAACCGATACGCAAAACCACCGGCAAGGGTGGCAACTACCGTAAAACCAAAGACGGCGCTGGCATGACCAAGAAGGGCGTAGCCGCACACCGTAAAGCAAACCCCGGTTCCAAACTCAAGACGGCTGTAACAGGCAAGGTCAAGAAAGGAAGCGCTGCGGCGAAGAGACGTAAGTCCTACTGCGCACGTTCTGCCGGACAAATGAAACAGTTCCCGAAAGCAGCGAAAGACCCGAACTCTCGTCTGCGGCAGGCTAGAAAAAGGTGGAAATGCTAATGGCTAAAAAACCCGGATTGTACGCGAATATCCACGCGAAAAAGAAACGTATCGCAGCCGGTTCAGGCGAGAAGATGCGTAAACCCGGCACCAAGGGTGCACCCACAAAAGCCAATTTTAAACGAGCGGCTAAAACAGCGAAGAGGAAATAGATATGCCTAAAGGTAAAGGAACGTACGGTAGTAAAGTAGGTCGCCCACCAAAGAAGGCAGCGTTCAAGACATGCAGTAGTTGTAAGTCTCCGGCTAAGTGCAAGAAGGCTGGTCGTTGCATGGGTAAAAAGAAGTGAGTGCTGAAGAGTACGATATGAACGGCAACGGCAAGCTCGATCCTGAAGAGCGGGAGATGATGCTTGCTGATCGCCGTATGCGCATTGAAGACGATAACGCCCAGCGAGATCAGTCTAGGAAAATGATTTGGTGGGTTCTCGGCGGCATGTTGGGGTACCCGTTCTTCGTTATTGGAGCTAGTTTTCTAGGACTAGAAGACGCTTCTGTGATCTTAGGATCAATGGCGACGATCTATTTCCCAGCTACCAGTTTGATCTTGGGCGCTTTCTTCGGTGCTAACGCTTACCAAGCTACGAAGGAGTAAAACAGTATGTTTGACGTGATTAAAAATGTAGTAGGGGCAGTCGCCCCGACGCTCGGAACCGCGCTCGGAGGTCCACTCGGTGGCGCAGCTGCGTCTATGATTGCCGACGCACTAGGTTGCGAAAACAACCCCAAAGCAATCGAGAAGGCAGTTCAGCACGCAACGCCAGCCGACCTCGCTAAGATTAAAGAATCTGAGCTTGAGTTTGAAGCCAAGATGAAAGAACTCGATGTAGACCTGTTTGCCCTTGAGACACAGGATAAGCAGGATGCGCGTAAGCATTTTGCGAAGGATTGGACAGCAAAGTTGATTGGCATAATTATGATCGTCTTCTTCTGCTCGTACATCGCGATGGTAACGATTATGCCGCCAGAGCAAAACTCGATGGAGCTTATCAACCTCGTGCTTGGTTATTTGGGCGGGTTAGTCAGCGCCGTGATTAGTTTTTATTTTGGCGCATCCCAGAAACAGGAGTAACTGATGCTAGTAACTGAACAACAACTTGAGCACTTGCTCCACGGCAACAAAGAGTGGGCCGAGTGGCTCCAGCCGGTGCAAGACTTATTACCCAAGTATGACATCAACACGTCTGATCGCGTGGCGATGTTCTTCGCTCAGTGCGGCCATGAAAGTCGTAACTTTGATGTACTGGAAGAAAACCTTAACTACAGTGCGAAAGGGTTAAATGCAGTATTCGCGAAATACTTCAAAAATGCGGGTAGGGACGCGGATGATTACCATCGTCAACCTGAGCGCATTGCTAATGTCGTGTATGCTAATCGCATGGGTAACGGTGATACTGAGTCCGGGGACGGCTGGAAACACCGTGGCTTCGGGGTCATCCAACTCACCGGCAAAAATAATCAATCTGCCTTCGCATCTAGCATTGGAAAAACCCTAGAGGACACGCTAGAGTACCTACAGACAAAGACGGGCGCACTTGAAAGTGCTTGTTGGTTCTGGGCGTGTAATAATGTTAACACGTATGCAGATCAACAGGACATTCGTGGGGCAACTAAGCGCATCAATGGTGGGTACATCGGCCTTGAAGACCGCGAACACCACTTCCACAAGGCGCTAGAAGTCCTCGGGGGAACGTACGAACCCAAGGCTGCGCCGGTCTTATTGAAGGTAGGATCGCGTGGTGAGGAGGTAAAGAACGTCCAAAAAGCGCTAGGTCAAGATGCGGATGGCATATTTGGGAAGAATACCCAGAGCGCCGTGGTCGCTTGGCAAGGCAAAAATAATCTTGCGCAAGATGGCATTGTCGGTCCAAAGACCTACGCTGCTATGATTGCGTAACAAGTTTAGGAGTTAACACATGGCAGTTGTTGCAATAAAATCTTTCGGGGGCATAGCGCCTAAGATACCACCGCGCTACTTGAAAGATAACCAAGCGCAGACCGCGCTCAACTGCCCTGTGTTCGCTGGCAGCATACAGGCTATCCAAGATGTGGGTAGCTCACTTCTAACCTTGGAAAAGTCAGGGACTATAAAAACCATCTATCGCTATGGTCAGGACAATGTATCTGACACTCAGCACTGGTTTCACTGGCCTGCCGAAGTAGATGTTTGCCGTAGTCAGATCGCAGGGGACACGTCCGAGTGGACATTCTTTACCGGCGACGGCGCACCTAAAGCCACGCATTCTGGCATCGCGTTGTCTGGGACCAATTACCCCGCCGCTTCTCGACCTCTAGGGCTTCCATCACCCCCAACAGCTGCGTCAGCCGTTGTCACAGGGGCCGTGGATGATACAGAAACGGTTGAGACACGCGTTTATACCTACACTTTTGTAAACAAAGAAGCAGGACGGGAGATTGAATCCGCACCTGCGCCAGCGTCGACGTCAGTTGATGTACGGACGAGCCAGACGGTTACTTTAAGTAACTTCGCGTCTGTTCCCGGCTCTGGTTACATTGTGACCCACAGACGTATATACCGGTCGACTTCTGGTGTATTTTTGTTGGTTGCTGAAATTCCAGTGACGCAAAGCTCGTTCGCGGACGATGTAGACCCTGATGATTTAGCAGAAGAAATACCATCACTTTACTGGGCGGAACCGCCTGCTGCGCTCCAAGGTCTTATCAACTTACCTAACGGTATGATGGCTGGGTTTGTAGGCAGAGACTTGTACTTCTGTGAACCGTATCGACCCCACGCGTGGCCCGAAAACTACATTCTGACGGTAGATTACCCCGTTGTAGGCTTAGGCCGGATGGACACCACCCTAGCGGTTCTGACCACTGGAAACCCATATTTCGTGCAGGGGTCTCACCCTAGCAACATGGCTGTTGTTAAGTCTGACCTTGAGCAAGCGTGTGTGTCTAAGGAAAGCATTGTTAGCTTCGGCGGCGGTGTAATCTACGCGGCTCCTGACGGTTTGATGCTTTTATCCCCCGGCGGCTCTAAGATTATCACTGACCAGTATTTTAGTTTTCGCCAGTGGCAGGCGTACTTTAAGCCTGAAACGATCCACTCGTACCAACAAGACAACCAGTACATCGCGTTTTTCGACAACGGAACGACACAGGGCGGCTTTATCTACGACATAACAAGTCGTCAGTTCATTCTCCACGACATGTACGCAACTGCGGGGTTCCAAGACATACAGAGGGACAAGTTGTTTCTCACCTTTGCTGATAAGTCCTTAAAGGTTTGGCAGGACGGTGCAGCTAAGTCTTATATATGGCGTTCTAAGAAGTTCACCATGCCTATGGATATGGGGTTCGCCTGTGCTCAGGTAGAAGCCGAAGCATACCCTATGACAGCAAAGTTTTACGCAGACGGCACTCTGGTACATACCCAGACGGTGCAGTCTCGCAGCCCTTTTAGGCTCCCTGCGAAACGAGGGCGCGATTGGGAAATCCAAGTGGAAGGTTCCATTGAGGTGTTCTCTATCGCCATGGCTAATTCAATGACGGAGCTTGCGAATGGCTAGTTTACCAACAGTTACCAGTGATATTCCTCGCGATTTACGACAGTACCTCGACCGTGTTCGTGAGAATATTGATGGTGTTGGGCTAGATGAGATTATCACTGCGCGGAAATTAATCGCTGCGGGGCTGGCTCAGTACACCGGCGGTAACTTGAGCACGACGACAGGAGGCACCCAGTACTCTACGCCACCTGCTCCTCTAAACTTAGACGCCGACGGGGCGCTCCTTAACATCATCGTCACGTGGGATAAGCCTGTTTATAACGGACACGCCTATACTGAAATATGGGCGGCTTCCCAATCAGCGGAGCAAGCTGCGGCTAGTCCAGAACAGTACCCTGATTTGGGCGAAGCTATCCTCGTGGGTATGGCTCCGGGTTCTGTATGGGTTCATAACTTGGGTGGCGGAGCATCTCGCTGGTACTGGGCGCGTTTTGTTAACGTAGAAGGGCTTGCTGGCCCATTTAATCTTGTTGACGGCACACGTGGTGACACGGCAACTGACCCCGCTCATCTGATTAGCTTATTGTCAGGACAAATTGCCGAAGGGCAATTAGCGACTGCGTTGAGTGACCGTATTGATTTGATCGACGGCGGTGAGAGTCTTGCAGGCTCCGTAGCGGCCCGACTTGCTTCTGTGCAAGGTCAGGTCAACGAGCTGTTAAACCTGCCAGAGTGGGACTCTACAACCACTTACGCTGTTGGGGACCAAGTTGTTTACAACGGCTTTTTGTATGCGGCTCTAGTAGCAAGTACGAATGTTATACCTAGCAGCGACGACACAAAGTGGGACGAGATCGGTGAGTATTCCACAATTGGCGATGCTGTAGCGGCGCACACAAACCAGATTACTGTTTTAACGAACGCAGACAGCTCGCAGGTTCAGTCAACAAACGCCCTTGCTGCTCAGATGCGCGGTGCATATGAAGGCACTGATCTTTCACTGGTATCTCAAGGTCTAATCTTTGAGGAACGTACCGCCCGAGCGAATGAAACAAGCGCTCTAGGGCAGTCTATTAGCACCGTTTCTGCGTTTGTTAACACAAAAACACGTACGTTTTACCAAGCGGACGAGCCTACAGGTACAACCGAGCAGCCCCTTAATGTGGGCGACATGTGGATAGACACAGACGTCACGTACGCGGATGACTACATCGAGGGTGACTACGTTATCCAGTCTAACCGGATGTATCGCTACGACGGGACGAACTGGGTTGAGGCTATGGACTTCGGCTTTGCCGACTGGTTCTCCGCTATCCGCTCGGAAAAGACTGCGCGAATTACTGAAGACGAAGCGCTCGCCCAAGATATTACCACGCTAATTGCGGCTACTGATAGCAGTTTGGCTACTATTAACCAAACACTAACTACAACTACTAACGAAACAAGCGCTAACTCCCAAGCGTTACAAACCCTCACAGCTACGGTCGGTAACAATAACAACAGCCTGAGTGCTGCTATTTCGTCTGAACAACAAGCGCGAGCTAGTGAAGACGAAGCCTTAGCTGAGGACATCACGCAGGCGCAGGCGCAACTAGGAGAGGATATTACAGCGGCGGTATTGGTTGAGACTACTGCCCGTGCTACTGCTGACGGGCTAATCGAGGCTAAAAACACGATTAAAGTTGATATTGCTGGGCATGTATCCGGTTACGGGCTTATAGCTTCCAACAATACAGGAGTTCCTCAGTCTGAGTTCGGTATTCGCGCTGATGCGTTCTGGCTTGCCCCTCCCGGAATCACATCCGCTGTTGCGCCGACTAATAATTTGTTTGAGGGGTTTGTGTGGGTAGATACTAGCGGCGAAGAAAACGTAACAAAATACTACGACGGTGCTAATTGGACTACGACCCCCCAAGCCCTTCCTTTTATAGTACGGACTACGCCCACGACAATTAACGGAGAGACAGTTCCCTCGGGCGTCTACATGCAAGATGCTTTTATAGCGAATGGTACAATCACGAATGCCAAGATTGGTAACGCGGCGATTGATGACGCGAAGATTGCCAACCTCGATGCGGGTAAGATCAACGCAGGGTTCCTAGATGCGGCTCGCATAGAAGCACTGAGTATTACCGCCGGTATGATCGACTCTCGTGGTCTCTCTATTAAAGACGCAGACGGTAATGTGATCCTATCTTCTGGTACGCCACTGAGCATATCAAACATATCAGGACTTGGTACGTTAGCGGCCTTTAGTGAGATTAGTGTATCTGATATTGAATCTATTGGTGCCTTGGCGTCCCTAGACGAAGTTAGAGAAGAAGACTTAGTCACTGGTCTAGCAGGTAAAATTGACGGTAAGATCGAGTCTTGGTTTCAAGACAGCACGTCAGACCCTTCCAGTGCGTGGACTGACGATAATACTAAAACCCTACACCTTGGTGACATCTGGTGGCAGACAGATACGAGTACATTACACCGGTACAAGTACGCCAGTTCAGCCTACAGCTGGGAGCGGATCACTGACGAGAAAGCCACGAACGCTTTTACTAACGCCGCCGCTGCCCAAGACACAGCTGACGGCAAGCGCCGTGTATTTGTAGACGAACCCGTACCACCTTATGACCGAGGCGACTTGTGGGACCGTGGATCAACGACAGGTATTTATCGTTGTGAAACTGCAAAAGCTGCTTCAACATCTGAGAATCCGACTTCCTTTGCTGGCGCTGACTGGCAGGTTGTGGCTGATTTAACCGGTAACAACGTTGCGGCGTCGGTTACGGACCAAGGGGCGCTCGCCACACTCAGCACTGTAGCGTACAGCAACCTTGAGAGTGGGTTGGCGGGGCGCTTGGATGGGAAAGTAGAGACCTTTTTTGACGTAGCTGCGAACGACCCTTCGGCCAACTGGGAAAAAAACGAAGACGGCATCGTTACGAACGCCACGAAGAACCTGCACCTCGGTGATCTCTGGTGGCAAACAGATGCTAACGTATTAGCCCGCTACTACTACACCGGAACGAACTATGGCTGGCAGTTAATTACGGATCAGAAAGCTATAGATGCTTTTGCTAACGCCGCCACTGCGCAGGACACTGCGGACGGCAAACGTCGGGTTTTTGTAGACACTCCCGTACCTCCCTATGACGTAGGTGATCTTTGGGATCGAGGAGGCGGAGCGGCAGGACTTGGGATATGGCGAGCATCGACAGCTAAGGCAGATGATGGAGCGTACGCTATAGAAGACTGGGGCGTGGCTGCGGATACTACGGCGGATAACACTGCTGCTGGTTTTGAAGGGCAGGGCGCTCTAGCAACGCTGAACACCGTCGCTTATGGCCAACTGGCAGATACGCTTGCGAGCTTGATAGACGGGAAAGTAGAACAACATTACGGCAGTACAGACCCACAAGAGGCTTGGGATACGGATGCTTTAAAAACTGAGCACCTCAACGACCTGTGGTATCACACAACTGACAAACTCTTATACGTTTACCTAGCAGGCGATGACCCGGTTACTGCGGGTACTGTTGAGGCATTTTACTGGCAGAAAGTTGAGAACCAAGACGCTATTGATGCAGCCGGTGCTGCGGCTGACGCCGCTGATACTGCTGACGGAAAACGACGCGTATTCGTCGATACACCGGCCCCACCATATGATGTAGGCGACTTATGGGACCGTGGCTCTGAGGCGGGCGGTGGTATCTGGCGGGCTAAAACAGCTAAAGCTGCGAATGCTGCCTACGCTCTTGCTGACTGGCAGGTTGTGGCGGACGCTACATTTACAGGCACCGCAGCGGGTATCACTGACCAAGGGGCTTTTGCCACGTTGAGTCAAATTGATTCAGATAACATCTCCACTTATATCGCTGGCGCAGCAATTACGAACGCTTACATCGGCAACACGATACAGTCAGCGAGTTATAAACCGGCTACTGACCCCGATGGACCTGCGGGCTGGAAGATAGACAAGACCGGCGGCATGGAGATGAAGGACGCTACGTTCTACGGAACGCTTGATATTGACTCCGGCTCTGACACCCGCCTTGTGATTAAGTCTGATCGCATAGAAGTTTACGACGGTGGCGTACTGCGCGTTCGTCTAGGGAACCTAAGCTAATGAGTTTCGGGGTAGCCATAGACGGGTTTGCATACACGTATGGGACGTTTAGCGTTATTACCAGTGGTGTTGTATCTACCGGCAACCAAACGTTTGCGGCTAAACTATCTCACCCCGACATTACTGATTGGCGCGTTGTGTTTATCCCCACGGGGGTGAGAAGTCCGGGCGATGAAGAAGTCCGCCCTGTATTGATAGAGAACAGCTATGCTGTGTACGCGAACAGCCCTAGCGACCTGTCGCCCCACCGATACATAGTACTGGGGAGATAGATGAGCTACGGAATTAAGACTTTCGGCGATGACGGGTATGTAAACCTACACAGTGATTATTCGTCACTTGTTTACGTTGGAGAGTTTTCCAAAGAGACCGACCCTGTGCGTCCTGTGTATGAGGGTGATTACGCTATTCCCATTCTGGATTACCAGAAGAATAATAACTACGATCAAGGGTGGTTGATCCAGTACACCTTCGACTTTGACACAGATAACCTCATACCGTTCTACCGTCCGGCGTTTGACGGGCAGGAATTAGGTATCATCGACGTAGTGAATGAAGGTAGTACGTGGGTAGTTAACGCTCTGTACCAAGGCAACCCCGGTGACTTCCCTCGTTTTTTTGCTTTTGCGCCGCTAAAAGACCTGAGTAATGTTACTTTAAGTGACAGTGGCCTCGCGGTTTACGACAGCGACAGCAACCTTGTGTTTACCGATAGTAAACGGCCACTACGCATAGACGATGTATTAACAGTCCAGCACCCAAGCTCGATCAAGACAGGTGCCCGTGGGTCATGCGGGCGCAACGGTACATCTTGCCACCTTAACTACACCTCTGACCAGACAACGACTTATACAGGTGCGGTAAACAATACGAACTCTAAGATTTACCACGTGGTTCCTTCTGCCTATGGCGGCTTAGCCTTCGATGATGACGGTACTTACAAGCGCAGCTGCGGCTTTTTGGGTTTGGGCGACAGGAAATACGCTTGGGCGTATCGGTCGTGGTCGTCGTTCCGTGGAACATTGAAGCACCCCTACGGCACCGCTAACCATCTAACGGGTTGGCTAGGTGATTTTTCAGGGGCTATGTACCAACAGAAGTCCGGTAGTTGCGGCTACGGCGGCTTCCTTGGCGCGTTAATAGGTATCGTAGCGGTTGTTTTCACTGGCGGGGTTGGCCTCGCTTTGATCGGCGGTGCCCTAGGCGGGTTTGTTGTTGGAGAACTCACTTCACCGACGTCGCCGTCCCTGAAAGCCTACGAAAGCGACGCTATCTTTGACCAGAATAGTTCTTACGAGCTTATAGTAACTGACGCCACCTACTACGATATTGATTCCGCTACGGGCATAGATAACACGATTGACTACGACAACCTTGCTTTTACCTACAGCGCGAACCCTGCCACGTACTGGGAGCTACAGTCCATGGAAATCCTTGGCGATACGATCACGTCATCGGTGAGTGTTTACTGGAACGGCGCAAAGGTAAGTGAGGGGTCTGTTATCGGGGAGTTCTCCACAAATTTCACGGCGGCTAACGGCGACACCTACATACGTGGCCCTGTAGAAGACGAGTCTACAGTTTATACCCCCGGAGGGAGTTTTGTCCCGCCTATGGTTACGTTTAACGATAAATACAAAGTAGCGCGAGTTGCCTATGGACAAGAGCCTACAGGTGACGCGGGCAGCGGCGACGATGACGACGACAGTGACTCCAATGTGCCATCTGACATCCCAGAGTTATATGCTGGGGTAGCAGCGTACAAGGCGGGAACTTTTTCAGGGGCTTCGTTTTGGGGCGTCTACACCAGTTCCACGAACACTGCTGGTACTGCGTTTGTTATATACAACGGCCAGTTTACGTTCTTAGATTTTAGTAATTTTAGTACCGGCGACACTACTTCCGTAACGGGTAGCGACGGCAGAACCTATTATCGTGGAGCTTCACACCCAGAGGACGGCAATCCATACCTACTGAACGGGTTTGAGTACCGGTACTACGGCGTTGGCAGAGAATAAGAGAGGAAAGCATGGCATTCAATACACAGTTTATAGTCGACAAAGTTTCGGTTTACCCTGAGATACATGGGTTTACGAACGGTATCGGACAGATAAGAGCACGGTGGAGGATCACCAACACTGACCACCCTGATGGCTTTTCGGACCATTTGTTTGAGAAAAACTTCCACCATGATACGTTCGAGTTAGATACATTTGTTCAAATAGCAGATGTGACCGATGCTATGATGGAGGAGTGGGTTACAGCTGGTATGGCGGATGAGACCAAACAGCGGATCAAGATGGCCAACCTAGAACGTATTCGTCTGAGCCACGAAGAGGCGCAGTTAACGACTTATTTCGAAAACACAGGGGACTGAGAATAATGACTTTTATAAAATCTTGGATTGTGTTATTAAGTATTTATGTGTTAACGTGTAAGCAGGAGTATCCATGCAGACCTCGCGTTTGATCTTTGATGAAAGCGAACGTGTCGGTGAATGGGTAGCCGAACAAGTAGAGCAGCTTTCCTCGTGGGGCGGGTTCTATGCCATGGGCGCTGAGAAGGACGGTCAACTGGTGAGTGGAGTTGTGTTTAACAACTTTAACGGCAGTAACGCTACCGCACACTTCGCAGTCAGCAAACCCAGCAAACTGTTTTTGGAGCTGCTCGACCATGCCTTTTTGTATGCGTTCGAGACACTGGGTCTGAGACGGCTTACTGGTTTAGTCGAATCTGACAACTTCAAAGCACTGAAATTAGATAAGCATATCGGCTTTGTGGAAGAGGCTGTTATGAAAAAAGGTGGGTCAGATGGGCAGGACATGATTGTCCTCGTTCTATGGCCAGAGAACTACCGCAAAGGAAGAAACCATGGGTAAAAAGAGTAATCCACCACCTCCTGACTACCAACCCTTGGCGAACGCCAGTGCAGAAGCGGCGCGTATTCAAGGCGAACTGGGTCAGGCGCAACTAGATTTTGCACGAGAGCAGTACGACGCCAACGCTCCGTTTCTACAAGAAATCGCGCAAGGGCAGATAGACGCTCAGGCGCAGCAGATGCAGCAAGCGCAAGACTACTATGACTACCAGATAGAGACGTTCCGCCCACTGGAGCAAGGTCTTGTAGCTGATGCGCAGAACTTTAACACCGATGCTTACCGTGACCAGATGGCTTCAAGAGCCGCTGCCGACTCCGGTCGAGCTTTTGGTATAGCCAGAGCACAGAACGAACGTGCCAGTGCGTCGATGGGTGTTAATCCAAATTCAGGTAGGTTCGCTGGTATGAATGCTGCCAGTGGCTTACAACAAGCAGCCTCACGTGCTAACGCGATGACAGGTGCAAGGACACAAGCAGAGCAGATGGGTTATGCCCGTAAGCTAGATGCCGCTGGACTTGGACGAGGTCTCGCTGGCGCATCCACTGCCGCATATGGCGGAGCCACAAACGCTGGTTCACAAGCGGGTATCAACGCACAATCAGCCGGTAATACGTACATGCAAGGTATGGGAATGGGTGCAGGCACCTACGCCGCAGGCCAGAACATGCAAATCCAAGGCTTGAGCAGTGTACTAAACAACCAGACGCAGACGTACATCAACACGCAAGACAGTCTCCTTGGGGACATTGGTGGCTTGATGGGCGGCGCAGCTTCCATGTACACCGCCTTTGGTTCAGATCGTCGCATCAAAGAGAACATCGAAGAGGTCGGCGTCGACCAGCGCACAGCCTTAACCCTTTATCAGTTTAACTACATCGGTGGCGATGGCCGTCGATTCCAAGGTGTAATGGCAGATGAGGTGGAGCTAGTTTATCCAGAAGCAGTAGTAGATACAGACCAAGGCTTCAAAGCAGTACGCTACGACCTTCTCAATATTGAATTTAAGGAGGTCCACTAATGGCACGCCCCTCACGATGGATGCAGTTTACCCAGAACTTCAACGCGATGAACTCCACGATGAACGACGCGTTCAAGAAGTACGAGACTGGTAAGGCCAGTAAGAGCGAAGACTACTTTTCAGATGAATTGGATGAGGAAGGTAACAAGGTCAGGCTGACAGGCAACGATCTCAAGTTCGCAAAGAACAACGCCATAGCCGACATCTATGATAAGTACGGCGATCAAGAAGGCGCAATGAAACTGCGCACCGGCAATGAAGAGCTTCAGGGTCTTATGCGGAATAACCGCATTGGTAAAGCCACGGAAGCAGACCAGATTTACATTCAAGGTAAAGGTGGACGCAATAAACTTGACGCTGGGATAGCTGCGTCGAATTCCGCCGCTGGCGCTAGTGATGCAGCTGCAAGAGCCAGTGATCTCCAATCCGAAGCTCTTGAGTTGACCGCTAGAAACAGAGAAACCATGAACAACGTGATTACTGGCATGGGTAGCATGGAGTTTGAAAGCAAAGCAGATGAGGATGCTTATCTTATTAGCGAGCTTTCAAGGGCAGATTTGCCGCCAGCAATGCGCAACGAAGCGCTTACTGCTGTAAGAACTTTTGGGGCTGAAGGTCTAGCACTAGAGTCGGACCGTCTAATCAACGGCGCTAAAAAAGCGATGCGCGGCGGGCTATCTTCTTTCCAAGGCTGGTACAACGACGAAATTGCTGACGGAGCGAACATCGAGTACGAAACCGCTGACGGTGTTACTACAGCTTACTCTGTTGTTGGGGAAGGTGATGATGCCAAACGTAATGTGATTGCCACTGGTAAAGGTGACGACAGCGAGAACCAAGTGTTGGTGCAGCTGTTTCAAAACGTGCAAGACCCTTCACAGATAATGGGAGCCGCTGCGGACAACCTCGCGTACCAGCAAGCCAGAGCGAATCTAAAGAAAACCGGCTCGGAAACTAATAGAATAGACTCCGAGGTTGATGTAAACGAAGCTCAGATTGATAGGATTGAGTCTGGTATTAAAGTAGACGAAGCACAGATTGGCAGGATTGCTAGTCAGAACAGTGTCGATGCTGCGCAAATTGGCCAAATCCAAGCGAACATTGGGCTTACAGACGCTCGCGCCTTACAGGTTGCAGCGGAAACTGTACTTACACAGGGTCTCAAAACCGATCAACTTAAAGCACAGATCGCTGACATCAAAGCTCAGACAGCGGGCCGTGGTATATCTTCGCAGTTAGACGAAGCACAGATGGTGCATCTAGCGGCTAAGACTGCGCAAATTAACTTTAACATGGACCCAGAGCGACCCATGACCCGCGTGGAAGTGACCCGAGAGTGGGCGGACTTCACTGCGAAGATGGCGCTACAGGGTTACTCGCCGGAGGAAATTAAGCCGATGGAAGGGTACTTTTACGACTCGATCCTAAAAGATCGCACCGGTCAGTTCACCGTTCGACCAGTAGAATAAGTGAAGGGGTAGAGATACATGCCAGATTATGTTGTAACCGGCCCCGACGGAAAAGACTACGAGGTTACTGCGCCCGAGGGTTCTACTGACGCGCAAATAATCCAGCAAGTGCAAGGGTATATCAACGCCAACTCAACCCCAGTGGAAGAAGAGGAAGAGTCTCCGGGATTTTTGCGCCGGTCTGGGGATGTTGCGACAAGTGTTGTTACTGGTATCCCCAAAGCGCTTGGCGCGTTAACCAGTCTTGGTAGTTCTGTCCCTTACCTCAACGTGGTTGCTGACCCTATAGCCCAAGGGCTGTTTGACATAGGTGAGTACGGTGATGAAGCGTTGTTGTCTGATTTCCAGCAACAGCAGAACGATGAACTCAGCGCTCGTATCCAAGAAGCTGCCTCTCAGTTAGATCAAATCTCAGAAGACGCGCCACTTAGCGAGAAAGCTAAGTTTGTTTACGACACCATGATTGCTCAGGGTGGTGAAGCCGCTGAGTACATTTCCGAGAACCCATCTCAGGTCTTTAACCTTATAGGTCAAACCTTACCGCATATCTTCTTAGGTGGTGCTGTGGGTAAAGGACTGAAGACGGCGGGTGCAGTTAAGAACGCAGGTGTTGCAGGTGCAATAGGCGAAGGCGCTATCGCTGGCGGCGACTCTGTTGGCGGTATTGTCCGCGACCAACGCGCTGAAGGTAACTTCGAGTACGACCCAAGCCGTCTTTATGGTCTGGCTGCCGGTGCTACCACAGGGCTAATTTCTCGCGGCGGTGCAAAGTTTAACCCAGTAGACATTGACTCAATCGCTGCGGGCGGCGCGAAAGACCTTCTAGGCACTGGGTCAGGTGGCATCATTAAGAACACCGGTAAGGGGCTTGCTACTGAGGGCGCAGAAGAATTCTTACAGAGTGGGCAAGAACAAGCGTTCACCAACTTAGGCACAGGCGATCCTGTGTACGAAGGTGTAGGTAGTTCGGCGGTTCTAGGCGCTGCGACTGGTGCTCCACTGGGTGCAGGCGTAAACCTTTACTCCTCCATGCAAGAAAGCCAAGTTAGTAAGGAGATGGGCGAGCGGGCACTGGCTGACCAACAAGCCGAGATAGAGTTAAGAGACCAACAGGCCGCAGAGGAAGAAGCCGCAGGGTTACAAGAGCAGCAAAGAATAGTAGAGCAGGGCCGCTTACGTCGTGAGGCCGCGTCGTCCTTTACACCAAAGAAAGAATTCACCGGTGCTCTCCAAGCGCAGATCACTGCTCAACAAGAGCAAGACGTCCTGAACCCTGAGACAGACTTAGGGCGGGAATTTGAGGCGCAACTTAACGAAGCGGAGATATTTGACGACGAAGGCATTCAAGCCGCCAAAGTTAAATACCTGAAACGCTACAACAAAGAGAACAACCCCGCTGAACAGGTCGAGGGTGAATACCTTGCGGCCTTGGATGCCCACGTGGGTAACTTCGGGAAAGCTAAAGAAGTCGTGGCGCAGAACCCAGCTGTCATGGAGATGGACGACGAAGCATTCAGTGCAGCTGCTCAGCAAGACCCTGAGGTCTACAGAGTAATTGATACGCTGAGGCAAGCGGCGCAAAAAACAGCAAACGATGAAACCCTTGGAGTAGAGACGACACCTCCTCCACAAGTGGATGCTCAGACCACGGCACCGGAGGCACCTGTTGAGAAACCTAAGCGAGTTACTAAAGCAGAAGACTTCCGTATCCGTGCTAAAGAAGCCCTTGGCGATACTTGGGAAGTGGATTATCCAGAGCTTTCTGCGGTCGCTGGTGACAACAAAAGTATGTACGCCAAGAAGAAGGGCGGCGTGTCTAAAGCAGACAAGCTACTCAGTGACGCCGTTGCGGAACGAGACGCGGCGCAGGCACCACAGATTGAGGCACCCACAGTTGACGAGCCTCCGGTCGTGGAAACAGAGACAACTCCTGTTGAAGCGGAAGAAACAGCTGAGGCACCGCCGATCTTAGAAGGCATGGAGGCCATGGCGGTTAGTTACACCGAGGAGAAACTCGGCCCCAACTGGCGAAAAGAACAACCACAGTTAGTACCGTTGCTAGAGGCCGGGGAGTATCCGGGCTTGCAAGCGAACGTCGACCGTATCGCAGCAGAGCAGACAGCGGCGACGGAAGTTGTAGAACCAGAAGTAGAAGAGCAGTCGACAGAAGTCGCGGAAACAGAAGCAGCTACGGCGGTGGATAACTTGTTCGCGCAACCACTGCCGCCGGAAGTTAAGCTATCTAAGAACGAGCAGGCTGTGTTTGATACGTTAAACAAAGCGTTCCAGAACAACGAGCAAGACCAAGTGATCCAAGCGAACGGTAGCTTAAACGCTACACGTATTGCTGAGATGGCGGGTCTAAACTCAAAGCAAGCGGCGCAGACAGCAATCACACGGCTACGACCTAAGATAGCGAAGGCTTATAACCTTGACCAGAAACAAATCAAGCAACGCCTAGCAGACACAAGAGTTAAGAACGTAGAGGCGTTTGACCAGAACGCACCGGATCAAGTCTTTGACCAAGCCGAACTTGGCGACAGCAGTGGCACAATAGCTTCTGCCAACCAAGGTGCTGAGACAGACATGTCCCTAGAGGACATTCAGTTTAAAGACGCCATACCAGAAACGCCCAACCGCGAGGTGTCACCTGAGCAGAAACTTGCAATTCAACAAGAGATAGATGCTGAGATACGGGCGGACAGAGGGTATAAGACCGCGCAAGAGACGTGGGACAACGGGTTTGAAAGCGACGTAGAAAACGAAGCTGATCGTATATCATTTGAAACACTAGATGCAGGGACACGGTTCGAGTGGCTTGACAGCTCCACTGAATACAACCGTGGTAATATGAATTTAGATGATTTAGGAGTTATATACGACCAGCTCCGTGCCATGTACATAAAGGACAACCAGAATGCCAAACTTGAAACCACCGACGAAGTCGGACAAATTGAAAGCGGAACAGACACGCAAGCGGCTGGACAAGATGATAGCCAAGTACGAGGAGAAGGGGGTCAAGCTGGGAACAATCAAGTCGAGGAAGACAACCAGCTAACCTCTCAAGAGTTTAAAGACCGCGCTGCCAAGGTTGAAATCAAAACCAAGAAGAAGCGCAAGATAGTTAAGCCGCCCGTAGAAGCGCAGGACGCTAAGCGGCAAGCGCAAGATACCGAACTAGAAGCAGTAGACGCGGTAGCCACCAAGTTAGGCGGCGAAGTTGTTTACCAGAAGGGCGATGTAGCCCTTGTCCGTGGATACAGTTCCGTTTCTGGCGCACCAGTTTACTCCGCAGCTAAAGGGTCTATGTTCACCAACGTCGACGTGGAAAGCTACAAGGGGGACCAGTTTACCGCAGAGCAGTTGACCGAACTCAAGAAGGCTAAGCAAGACGCCGAGGCAGAAGCACAGCGCGTCCACGAAGAAGCTCCGTTTGTTACCTATAGTGACGGCCTTGCGTTCTCAAGTAACGTAACGCCAGAGGTACAGGGCATTGTCAACGAGTGGAAAGGTCTCTTAGGTCTAGGTGCTGACGTTTACGTAACTACGCTAGAAGACGCTAAGGCTGACAAGCTCAACTTTACAGGTCCGTTACGCGCCGTTGGCTCAGGAACACTGAACCCGAATGAACGCGGTTCGACACGCCGCCTGTCTGACGGTAGCCACTACATCATCTTTGACGAACAAGCGTCTAAGGTCGGCACACTGGAAACAATAGCCCACGAGATGGGGCATGTTCACCAGAAAACAGTATTCGATCAAGCTACGCCGGAAGTTAAAAAGGCACTGCTTGATGAGCACGGTAAGTGGCTAAGGTCTCAGACTGGTTCTACTGCTAAAGGCTTGGTTAAGTCCTTACGCGCTAGAAAGACAGGTAAGACTACAGACATTGCTAGTGATCTGCCGTTCAACCAGATAGCTCCGTACTGGAAATCATTCAGTGAGTGGTATGCCGACCAGACTTCACGTTGGGCAACCACACAGGACCGACCTGTATCTGTGGTTGAGAGGTTCTTTGCGCGTTTAGGCAGTGCGATGAAGAGTTTCTACAACAAACTAGCCAACAAGGACTACTTACCTTCTGACGCTTTCGTGCAGTACTTAGATCAAGTTAAGGACGTTGCGCTTACTGATCCAATGAATGATGTGGAAGGCTCTGAGTCCAGCGCCATGCAAAGTTCTGTGGAGCCGACGCCGGAGGAAAAGAGTAAGACAGTTAAGGCACTGGGCAAGATCATGGGCGGTGAAGCTCAAGCTGCGCAATTAACAGCTAATGTTCAGCAGGCTTACAAGACACCTCTATCAGCGCTCAAGCCTATGAGCCGTGTGGTACGCGACAACAAAGAAGCGATGCCATCCGCAGCCAAATTCCAAGAGTCGTTGTACGAACAAGAGCAGACTATTCAGGAAGAGTTGCTGAAGGTCGAAGAAATCCTACTGGCTACTCGCGACTTGTCTCCGACTGAATTGGCCGCAATGAATGATTTTATCAGCGCGTCTACTTTCTACCAAAAGTGGGGTTACGAAACTGAAGTCGACGGTAAGAAGGTCGATGTCGATCCCACTATGCAGCGCATGTTCGACAAGTTAGTGCCAGCGGCACAAGAAACAGCAAAGAGCATCTTCGCTTATAATGAAGAAATGCGGAAGGCTATGCAGAAAGAAGCCGAAGACCGTGGCGTTAAAGGAGTGTTCAAGGCTTCTAAGTTAAAGGGTCCGTATGCTCCACTGAAACGTTTTGGAAGTTACGTCACCGTGCTCAAATCGCAGGAGGTGTTAGACCTGCAAGATGAATTGCAGCAAAACCCGAAAGACCCCAAACTGTCGAAGCGCCTCGACGAGCTGATGTCCAAGGAGGAACACTATGTAGTGAGCTTCTTTGACACCATGGGGCAAGCGGTTAAGTTTAAGGAGCAGAACAAAGATAGATACGCTCCCGGCCCACGTGGAGCTACAGCGTCCACAAAAGACGTTGGTGAGTTTGAGAACCGTGTGCCAAACCCAGATGCGTTTGCTGCCGTCATGGGCGCTATAGGCGCAGATGACAAAGCGGGTATAGACCCCACAGTAAAGCAAAACATACAGAAGATCGTGGAGAAACTATTCTACGAAAGCCTAGATGAGCAGAACGCACGGCTGTCTGGTATCAAGCGTCAGAACCGCGCTGGTTATGAGAAGGATATGGTGCGGTCATTTGTTTCTCACGCGCAGTCGCAGGCCAGATTATTAGCACAACTACGCCACGGGGCGGATATAAACCTCGCCCTGCGTAATATGAAAGAGGAAGCCCGTGGAAACCGCGAGGAGCTACAACAAGTAGCTAACATCTTGCAGTTAAAGTACAACAACTTACTCACAAAAGACGAACGTTCTGCCGCCGCGCTACAAGACTCCGTCACTGCGTTTAACTCTATGTACATGTTGACGACGAACGTTGCGTACCACGTAGCGAACGCTACCCAGCCTGCTATATCACAGGCTAAGATTGCAGGTGACTTCGGTAACTACTCTGGATCATGGGGCGCACTTACGCGTGGCTACAAAGAAGCGATGGGCGTTATCGACAGCAGTCTCCTGAAGCAGTTAGGGACAGTAACGACGGTCGGTATGATCGACATGGGTAATACGGTCCAACTAAACGTTGAGAACGCTAAGCCAGAGCATCAAGCGTTGCTGAAAAAGCTCCAGTTGAGGCAGATGCTAGATGTCGGCCTTGAGCAAGACCTTAACATGGAGACCATGTTCGACACTGGGTACGAGGTGTTAAACAAAACCTCTAAAGGTTTTAAGGACATGTCCCATAGGCTGTACCAGTCCTCGCGTTACGTGGAAGCGTACAACCGTGTTGCAGTTGCTATTGCCGCGTATGATATGGCGGTTAGAAACCCAGCCGCTTTAAAGCGTATGAACATGAACCCCGAAGAGTACGCTATCTCAATCGTGGAAGACACTCAGGGCAACTACTCCAACATGGATGCGCCACTGGCGATTGACTCACTACCTAAAGTTACTACGCAGTTCCGTAAGTTCCAGATAATCATGGGTTGGCTGTGGGGAAGCACGCTAAAAGACGCTCTCCCAATGAACGGTAAGTCTAAAGAAGAACGAGCCGCTGCTAGAAGAACTCTCGCTTACCTTGGCCTGAACGTAGGTTCCTTGGCAGGTGTTAAAGGTTTGCCGTTTGCCGGTATGATAGGAAGCGCGGCGTTGATGTTCTTCGGTGACGACGGAGAGGAAGAGCCTAAAGACTTAGAACGGTGGATGCGAGATAACTACGAGAACGAGGTGCTTGTTGACTTGCTGATGCGCGGTGCTCCATCGCTAATAGGCATTGATCTGTCGGCTAAACTACAGCAATCAGACATATTCCTACCACTTAACCCGCAGTATATTGACGCGTCTCCAGATGCGGAGGTTGGCAAGAACGTGGCGTTCAGTCTGGCATTTGGTCCATCGGCGGGAACTATCGGGAACATTGATAGGGCGTACGAACAATACGCTCGCGGGGATATTAGCCGTGCGGTGGAGTACCTTCTACCTAAAGGGCAACGCTCTGCGTTGGAAAGCCTGCGGTTTGCCCAAGAAGGGTACGCTCTAAAGAACGGCGATGTTATACTGGACCCAACTAAGTTCAATATGTATGAGCTAGTTAAGAACGCGTTAGGACTTACTCCACTAGAGCTATCGAAAGTTAAGTGGACTTACGGCCAGCAGATTGAGCTAAAGAATTACTTTACTGATGAACAAGCGCGGATGACGCGTGAGTATAAAGCTGCGAAACGCGCTCGCGACAAAGATACCATGAAAGATTTACGCCTCGAGTGGCGCGACTTACAAAAGCAAAAAGATCGAACTCGAGATTTCTTTAACGACCGCCAAGCAATACCACGGTCGCCCATGGGCAATCTTATGATGGGTGACGTAAAACAGCGTAAGCGCGAAAGAAGATCGCGCAAGCGGTTAGGTGTTGATTAAAAGGTTTCTCCCCTAGTCACTGCAACCCTCCCTCGCAGTGGCCCCCTCGGCCCGGCCTTTAACTCCTTTTAGGTCGGGTCTTTTTTAGGGGTTAGTTTTGGGTAACATTATGGGTAACATTTCTATATTTATACCCTGTAAGTTATTGATAACAAACCCGTAAACAGATAACACGAATCCCTGTCTGTCCGCCACATTTCATATACATTATCTAATGATTACAAGCACTTAAGCGCACGCACGACTCATCACTGCGCTTATATGGGTAACATTATGGGTAACATTTTGTGCTTGTGCCGTGGCGGATTTCTCGCTATCTACGACGGATGGCCCTGATACAACGAGGAAAAACGTACTACTTTGTAAAGAGAGTTCCTAAGCGGTTCACAGCTTACGACACTCGTGGCCTTGTCAAAATATCTCTGAAGACGGACAGCGAGAGTGAGGCACGACGCAAGGTGCCAGAGGTGGAAGATAACCTCCTGAACTATTGGATCGCCCTGTCCGAAGGCTCAGACGACGCGCAGAAGTTTGACGCCATGGTGAAGCTCGCGGCGGCACGTGGTGTACGTTACCGTCCTGAGAAGGAGTTGTTGGGTAGAGGGTTGGAGGAAGTCTTGCGCCGTATCGAGGCGCTTGAACCAAGCGAGGCCAAGGACGTTGCTATAAGCGGCGCGGTACTAGGTGCGGTGGATAGGCCAGCGATCAAGTTATCCCAGATGAACGATCTGTACTTCGACTTCGAGAAGACAAAGCTAGTGGGGAAGAGTGCGGACCAGATACGACGGTGGAGGAACCCAAGGCTAAAAGCCTTTAAGAACTTGGTAGGTGTGTTGGGGGATGTGGACATTATGAATGTCGAGCGCGACGACGCGCTTGAGTTCCGCGACTGGTGGCAGGACCGTATCGTCGACGACGACATTACTCCTAACAGTGCGAACAAAGATATAAGCTATATCTCAGCTTCATTCCAGACGATCATAGACCGTAAGCGACTGCCAATAGTTAACCACTTTAAGGGTCTGCGGTTTGTGCAGAGCGAGAACCATAGGCCGCCGTTCGCTAAGGAATGGATCACGGACAACTTTACAGAAGCCGTGGTGAAAGGTCCGAACGCCGAAGCGAGGGACATCTTCTTTGTGTTGGTGAATACAGGGTGCCGCCCTGCGGAGGTGGCAGGACTAGAGCCTGCTGACATAGACTTGATGGGGAACATACCGCACATAAAGATACGGCCTAACGCCACGAGAGCGTTAAAGAACTCAGCGTCGGAGCGTGACATACCTCTTGTTGGTATATCTCTCACTGCAATGCGCAGACATCCAGATGGATTTCCACGATACGCAGGTAAGGACAGGTTCTCTGATGATATGAATAGGTACTTGCGGAGGAAGGGTTTGTTGGAGACGGAAGGCCATACTGTTTACAGCTTACGTCACAGCTTTGAGGATAGATTATTGGAGCTTAAAGAACCTGACAGGCTCTGCGCTGATTTGATGGGGCACGCTACTACACGTGAGCGGTATGGCTCTGGTGCAACTCTTGTTCACAAGTTGGAGGCACTGACCCGCCTCGCGCTCTGATGTGGTAGATCAGGAACGCTTTCATCGCAGGCGTCGCCGTGCACTGGATTTTCTCCAATGCAGCGACGATACGCTCCGGCGGTATTGAAAGGTCAATGTCGTTGTTCATACTGCTCTTTTAACTTCCTGTACGTTAGTGTCCTAAGTTCATCGCGACTTAGGTGGGGGTACTTCTTTTTTAAATCCTTACGGACTTGGTGCTTTAACTCGGAGTCTTGCATCATTAGCCAAGCTCCATGTGTCAGCGGCGCTAGTGCCGCGCAAAACAAACCTGCAACTAAGTACTCCATAATGGTTCACCTCAGCTTTCAATTCTGTTCTCCAGCATTTCCAGAAGGTATCCTATCTCTTCTGCTTGTTGTTTCAGCCCGTACTCGTGGCTTTGCTCAGCGTTCTTGGCCATGCCGCCTATACGGTTCTTCAGTGTTTTTATTATTTGTTGTATTTCTGTCATGCTCTCACCCATCCAGTTGCGTTTCCGTCATCACTCCTTCTTCTGTCTCCACGAGTGCTAACGCTTTACCGTCGAAGAACTTCTCGTACTTGAGTTCGTAACAACGAGCCTGTCCGCTCGGCACCGTGGTGCCTGCACCAAGACTTATCCGTGGGTTGAATGACCCATCTGCTTGGTGGATGAGGTAGCCAGAGCGATCTAACTCCTCACGAAGAGCCGCAGGTGCTACCCCGTGCTCCTTACACCAGTCCGCTATAGCCTTGACTGTAACATAAACCTTCTTGTCTTCGGTACATACACGACCCACAGCAGGACCACGCATCATCTCCATGGGATGCTCTTTGACCTTGGCTCTGCTATCGCCGAAGTGCTTAGTGATAATCAAACGACCCGGCAGTGTAGAGATAAACGCGGCCAGTTGTTCGCTGATGTCGAGGTTGGTTTCCTTACGGTTCTCGCGCATCTTGAGCACTTGTTGCATCGCCCACTGCTTCATTACCTTCATGTCGAACGAGACAAGCCCTAGCTTCTCAGCGATTTTACCCGCGACGATGGCAGTCACGATGGTGTCCCTATAGAAGCGCTCTTTGTTATCGTCCTCGGACTCAGGGTTAAACTTGCTCCGTGCCGATACTATCTGGCGGCGCACCCAGTCGGTGTTCTTGATGATGAACCGGATGAACGGACGACAAGCCTCACCGTACACGTTATCCATGTGGTTCTCGATGAACTCCTGTGTGATGTCAGGGAACACTCGGCTCCTGTAGTCGGCAGGTAGAGACACCTCAAAGAAACGTAGCTGTGTGGCTTCAACTCTATAACCAGCTGGTAGTTTGCTGATGCTTTCCATGATCGAGTCGTTCGATGTGATGAAGCTGTTCTTGAACCACTGTCCGCCGACGGTACTGAATTTACCATTGGTGCCTAGACGCTCTTTGTCACGACCGTTGGCCAGTGCGTAGCCTGTTCGAGTAAGCTCGTCAGGCGATCTGCCAGAGAACTCGTCGAGGAGCATAGGCACAGACCCCATGATGGCGATACGTTTGATAGCAGCGTTGAGCGTCGACCCTTGTTCACCAGTCTGTCTCTCCATGTACTCGGGGTTGCCGTAGAAGCCACATGCAATCTTGGCGGCGGTAGACTTACCTGTACCCCCATGCCCTGTGAATGCCAGAGGTAGACCGTGCCAGTTGCTCGATCCCATTAACTCTACAAGGGCTGAACCCATTGAATGGCACAGTGCGAACTGGAATGGTTCTGCGCCCGGCCTGTTGTACAGCTTGTCTATATTGGCGATCCACTCTTCGAGTGTACCACTGCGGCCAAAGTCTTGTGCTATATCTGTGGGTATAGCAGGGTCACATAGAACCTCATGCTCGTCGTCGATGGTGAGCAGTTTCGTACCAATGACGAAGCCCGTACGATCCTTTAGCCACCCGAACTGAGTGAACGTCTTGGTCTCAATGCGCCAAGCCTGTAGTGTTTCAATTAAACCTTCTGCAAATTCTGCCATATAATTCCTCGAACTCTTAGAGCGTGTGAGGAACACCTCGTACGACGCTAGTGTTTTCGCCATCATGTCTGTCGATGCTAATTCGTGCATAGGCATGAAGAACTCACGCCACTTCCCGTTCTTCTCCAGTGCTCGCCAGTGGATTACCCACGTGCCTTCGCTGTCTTGGATACGATTGATTGGGTAGATGAACGAGCGACAGAAGGGCGTCCAATGAACAACGCCTTCCTCGTCAACATAC
>Ga0228662_1000236_pt1 | contig 30765 bp, 18 predicted proteins | sample 76DmetaG_FD_183173 | JGI IMG/M metagenome (GOLD analysis project Ga0228662, IMG submission 183173) | Seawater microbial communities from Monterey Bay, California, United States - 76D | ecosystem: Environmental > Aquatic > Marine > Coastal | place: USA: California | collected 2016-11-10
AAAAAGACAATTTTTTATTGATAATGGCGACTTATTTGGAAATTTTGGTAGTTTTAGAGATGCCATTCCCTTCTTTTCAAGACGCATAGGAATCGCAAAAGATCCTGAAGGAAACACCATTCAAAATAATATTTTAGGAGGGGTTCGGCTTAGTGGTAAATTAGACCAAAATTGGCGTCTTGGCGTGCTGAACATTCAAAATCAAGAAGACCTGGCAAACCAAATTGCTTCCAATAATAATTCCATGTTTGCGGTGCAGCGTAAAGTATTTGGGCAATCACAAATTGGATTGTTTATGGTCAATCGCCAAACTTTTAAAAACTACGATTTTGTAGAAAATTCAAATCGTTTCAATCGCGTAGTTGGTTTAGATTATAATTTAAATTCTGCCAACAATAAATGGTTGGGTAAATTTTATACTCATAAATCCATTCAACCTGATGATACTCATGGGAATCTATCGGCACGAGCCAATTTAGTTTATAACACCCGGATATGGCGTTTTGCCTCTGACTGGGTTCATGTCGATCAAGACTTTAGATCTGACTTGGGCTTTATCCCCAGAACAGGGGTTTTTAAGTCCGGAACGAATGCCGTTCGCAATTTTTATCCCAAAACAGGAAAAATCAATTCTCACCAAATTGATCTTCTCAATTTAATGTGGTTCCAACAGGATTTAAATTATCAGAAAACCGATCATGTCTTTCGGTTTCAATACCAAATCGAATTTAAAAATCAATCTCAACTTGAACTAAGTTCTAAGACACAATACATTTACTTGTCAAGTGCTTTTGATCCCACTCGAAGTGAAAACGGCACTCCGTTGCCAGGGGCTATGGGATACAACTTTGGCGAATGGGGGCTTCGCTATCTTTCGCCCTATGCAAAATCATTTAATTTTACTTCTGAAGTTTCTTATGGTACTTTTTTTAATGGAACTCGATTATCATACAAAGGAAATGCAAGCTACAGAATTCAGCCCATAGCAGTAATCCGTTTACTTTGGGATTTAAACCGGATTGAATTACCTGTACCCTATCCCACAGCTAATCTGTTTTTAATTAGTCCAAAATTTGAATTGACACTCAATAAAAAATTATTTTGGTCTACTTTAATTCAATACAGTAATCTGACAGATAATTTTGGAATAAATTCTCGAATACAATGGCGCTTTGCTCCACTCTCGGATCTTTATTTAGTATATAATGACAATTATTATACACAAGATTTTGGGCCAGTATTTAGATCCATAAACCTGAAACTTACTTATTGGTTAAATTTCTAATGTAAATCGCGGGAATTAAGCTGGGTTTTGTTTCTTAATTAAATTCAAAGCAGAACCTTCTCTAAACCATTGAATCTGTTGTGCATTATACGTATGATTTGTTTCAATAGTATGCGTAGTTCCGTCTGCATGAATCACTTCGATATTAATGGATTTTCCGGGAGTAAATAACTCCAAGTCAACAAAGTTAAAGGTGTCATCTTCTTGAATCAAATCGTAATCGGCCTCATTGGCAAAAGTGATGCCCAACATCCCTTGTTTTTTCAAGTTCGTTTCGTGAATACGGGCAAATGATTTCACCAATACCACCTTGACACCCAAATGACGTGGTTCCATGGCCGCGTGCTCTCGCGAAGAACCTTCTCCATAATTATGGTCCCCAACAACAATACTTTCGATGCCAGCAGCTTTGTAGGCTCGTTGTACGTCGGGAACTCCCCCATACTCTCCCGAGAGTTGGTTTTTTACAAAGTTTGTTTTTTCATTAAAAGCATTTACCGCTCCAATCAAACAGTTGTTTGAGATGTTGTCTAAATGACCTCTAAAACGCAACCAAGGACCTGCCATAGAGATATGGTCTGTGGTACATTTCCCTAGGGCTTTAATTAATAGTTTAGCACCCATCAAATTATTACCATCCCAAGCTTGAAAAGGGGATAGTAATTGCAAACGTTCCGAATCTTCCTTAACAACTACCTCAACAGAAGCACCGTCTTCTTGAGGGGCAAGGTATCCGTTTTCTTTCACATCAAACCCTAAAGGAGGTAATTCAACTCCCGTGGGTGGATCCAATTGAACTTTTTCCCCTTCTTGATTAATTAAAGCGTCTGTCATGGGGTTAAAATCTAACCTCCCCGATATTGCTACTGCTGCCACCATCTCTGGAGAAGCTACAAAAGCGTGTGTATTTGGGTTTCCATCAGCTCGTTTTGAGAAGTTTCTATTAAACGAATGGATGATCGAATTCCGTTCTTGTTTATCAGCTCCTTCACGCGCCCATTGACCAATACAAGGACCACAAGCGTTGGTAAATATCTTAGCATTTAAATCTTCAAAAATGGATAATAATCAATCGCGTTCGGCGGTATATCGTACCTGTTCTGAACCTGGATTAATTCCAAATTCTGCTTTAGTAACGAGTTTTTTATCAACTGCTTGTTTTGCAATAGAGGCGGCTCTGGCTAAGTCTTCATAGGATGAGTTTGTACACGAACCTATTAATCCCCATTCAACCTGTAAAGGCCAGCCATTCTTTTTTGCTACTTTACTCATTTCTGAAACAGGCGTTGCTAAATCAGGAGTAAAGGGACCGTTTAAGTGAGGGGTCAAAGTAGATAAATCAATTTCAATGACCTGATCAAAATAGCTTTCAGGATCTGCATAAACCTCTGGGTCTGCTGTTAAATGTTCTTTAACCTCATTGGCAGCATCGGCTACATCATCTCTTCCGGTAGCTCTTAAATAGCGCTCCATAGACTCGTCATATCCAAAGGTAGAAGTCGTGGCACCAACCTCAGCTCCCATATTACAAATGGTTCCTTTTCCGGTACAAGACATAGATTCTGCCCCATCCCCAAAATATTCAATAATCGCTCCAGTTCCTCCTTTCACAGTCAATATACCTGCTACTTTTAGGATAACGTCCTTAGGGGCGGTCCATCCATTTAATTTTCCAGTTAACTTAACACCAATCAGTTTGGGGAATTTCAACTCCCATGCCATATCAGCCATTACGTCTACTGCGTCTGCTCCTCCCACACCAATAGCTACCATTCCAAGTCCCCCTGCATTTACGGTATGAGAATCCGTACCGATCATCATTCCCCCCGGAAAAGCATAGTTTTCTAGAACAACTTGATGGATAATTCCGGCTCCTGGTTTCCAAAAACCAATTCCATATTTATTGGAAACAGACTCCAAAAAATTAAATACTTCTGCTGAAGTACTATTGGCAGATTTCAAATCTTGAGCGGCACCTTCCTTGGCTTGGATTAAGTGATCACAATGAACTGTTGTGGGAACAGCAACTTTGGTTTTTCCAGATTGCATAAACTGCAACAGGGCCATTTGTGCTGTAGCATCTTGACATGCAATTCGATCAGGTGCAAAATCAACATAATCAGCCCCACGAGTAAATGCACGTTTTTCAGAAGTATTCCATAAATGCGAATAGAGGTTTTTTTCTGTTGCCGTTAGAGGACGTCCTGTGAGTTTTCTTGCTTCAGCCACTCGCACAGCAAGGCGACTGTAAACTTGCTTAATCATGTCAATATCAAAAGCCATAGTACTGTTTTTTAATTTTGCACAAAACTATAAAATAAATAGATGGAAAAGGTCGAATTATTAAGGTTTTAGTAAGAATTTTAGAATTTAGTAAAGCAAAAAGTTTAGAATGTATTCATTCATGAATTTGTAAACTTAATAATGCCTATTTTGAAACTTACTTATAATGAAATGTTTAACAATTGCCCACTTAGCTGAAGTACTTGTAATTCTGCTAGTTTTGCTTGATACTTTGCTAGAGTCCTTTGATTTTGAGCATTTCTCAAGTTAATTTGAGCCTGACGAAATTCGATTGCCGTAATGGATCCCAAATTATATTGTGCTTGAGACCGTTCAAAATTATAGGATCCTGTTTCTACCTGCTTTTCTTGAATGCTAAAAATCTGCTTAGCATTTTTAAAACTTTGTAATGCATTTGACAAATCACGATCAAAAGTAAGTTTGGTCTCCTCCGTTAGAATCTTTTGATTTTCCAATGCAATTTTCGCGTTTTGGACTCGGGTCATAGACCTTCCTCCGTCAAATAAATTCCAACTCAAATTGGCACCAAAGCTCATCGAAAAAGAATTGTTGTTAGATCCAGGAAAGAAGGCAGATGCTGGGCTTTTATTTAAATTCCATCCGTAAGAACCAACCAAACCAACGGTGGGTAGATATCCTGACTGACTTACTTTAATATCGTAGGAATTAATTTGTGTATTCTGTTTTTGTTTAAGCAAACTAACATTATTCTCTGTCGCTTTTGAAAGCAGCTCTTCCAATTCAATCTCAGACACAAATTCAACCTGAGTTGACACAGCAAATTGGGTATCCATAGATTGACTAAGTAATAAATTTAAATCGCGCTTGGCGTTATCCAATTGTTGTGAAACTTCCAGTAAACTTATACTGTCATTGGTAACATCAACTTGGGCATTTAATACAGAAAGTTTATTGGATTGACCAAATTTAAATGCACTTTCTGCTCTAAGTTGACGTTCTTTAGATACTTCCAAAGCTTGCTTAAAAATTGATTTTGACTCTGTGAGTTGGGCTACATTAAAATATACACTATACAATTGGATAATAGTAAACTCAATAGTTTCCCGCAGTTGCAATTCACTCAAAGCATACTGCTCTCTTAATTTTTTATATGTGAATTTTCTACCCAAACCATCGAAAAGAGTATAGTTTAGGTTAACCCCACCATTATAGCGTTGTGATTCCTGATTGTCTAGGTTCAAATTTGGTCGTTGTGAACCATCTTCTGAAACTTGACCCGGAAATTCGATCTCTGCACTAGAAGAAGTATAGTTTGTCCCTCCGTTTAGCGATACTGTTGGTAAAAATCCTGAATTGAAAATACTGCTATTATTTTCTGAAATTTCAAGATTATTTCTAGAGACTTGAATCCCAAAATTTTTCTCTAATGCAATTTCTAAAGCTTCTTCCTTTGAGAGAGGCTGTTGTCCAAAAAGCGGAATAAAGATTAGATTTAAAAAAATAAATAGTGTTATTAATCTCATTATTCTTCTGTCTTTAATGATTCTCCATCTGTAATTTTCTTGTTATCCTCCATTTCAATCAAGGCTCGCTCAACAGACTCTTTGGACGGAAACTCTCCCCCAATTAACCATTTAACATAAACCTTGATTTCATTATTTAAGGATAAGAAAATAGGCAGTACAATCAGCGTTAAAAGGGTGGCGAAGGCGATTCCATAAGAAACCGTAATGGCCATGGGTTTTAAAAATTGTGCTTGTCTACTTTTTTCTAAGATTAAAGGTGTTAATCCTGCCACTGTCGTTGCAGAGGTCAAAAATATCGCTCTAAATCTTGATTTTCCTGAGTCAAGAAGTGCTCGGTCAAAAGACAAGCCTTGTCTCAAATTATTATTGAACTTCCCAATCAACACAAGACCATCATTTACCATAATTCCAATCAGAGCAATCACTCCTAAAAGTGAAATGATATTTACTGGAAAACCGTGTGCCCAGTGTCCCCAAGCTACTCCCGTAAAGCTTAATGGAATCAATAAGAACAATAAAACGGGTTGCGAAAAACTCCTGAACGTAAACGCAATCGTCATATAAATAAGAATTAAAATGGGAATCCCTGCAACATTTAGTGATGCTGCTAATTTATTGGCCTCTCGATTTTGACCTTCATAAGAGGCACTTACTGAAGGATATTTATTTTGAATGGCTGGGATGATATTGGTGCGTAGGTCAGTCATAACATCAGTAGCTGAAACTTCCTCTGCATTTTTTAAATCTGCGGATAATTGAATTTCCCTTCTGCCATCCAAATGATTGATTGAAACATCTCCTCTTTCTATGGTATAGTTTGCAATTTCTCTTAGTGGTACTAATTGTCCGTTGGGTAAATCAATTTTCATATCCTCTAGCTTTGTAATGGAAGAACGATCTTCTTTTTTATATCGGACCCATACACGAATCTCATCTTGACCTCTTTGAAAACGTTGGGCTTGAACACCAAAAAATCCAGCCCTTACTCGACTCATAAGATATTGTAAGTCAATGCCTAGAGGATAAGCATTTTGCTTAAGTTCAAGTCTAATTTCTTTTATTCCTGCAGGATCATTATCCGTTACATCTTTTAACAATTCATTGGAAAGTAAATTTTGCTTGAGTTCCTTTTTTGCGGACTTTAACTCATTAATATTATTAGATAAAAGGGAGACGGAAACGGGACTTCCTCCAAAATTTGTCCCAGAACCATAAACGACACTCTCCACTCCAATGATGGGGCCTACCAATTCGGCAATACGTGAGGAAACTAGATTTGCCCTCACAGCATCTGGTCTCTGCTCACCGGGAAGTAAATTTATCGCTAGTCTTGCACGTGAAGAACCATTCCCAAGAGTTTTGATTGCATTGACAAAAAGCTTTTTGTCTGTTCCTTTTAAATACTTCTCAGTAAATTCAGCATCAACAATTTTAGATTTAGATTGAATCAAACTGATGATTGAATCCGTAATTTTTTCATTCGTTCCATTAGGCATTATCAAAGTAACTTGGATTCGATCACTTGCTATCGAAGGAAAAAATGCAGTTCGAATGATTCCCCCACCAAAAGAACCAAAAGTCAACATTAATACCCCTAAAAAAATCGATAAAACAAGTAGTCTATTTTTTAATGAAAAAGCCAAAATCGGAGCATATATCACATCCCGCATGGATTGCATAAATTTATCTCCAGCTTTATTAATTTCACGAAGTTTAGAGAACCCTTTTGCAATTAAGGTCTTCGGTTTATTTTTCTTTAAAACTAAAGCTTTAGAATTGGCCAAATGAGCCGGCAAGATAATAAGTGCTTCTATTAAAGAGATGACGAGTGTTAGTATTACAACTACAGAAACTTCTCCAAAAAATTCACCAATTCTACTGTCTAGGAATAAGAATAAAGAAAAGGCTAAAACCGTCGTTACAATTGCAGAAACAACTGGAGGAATAACCTCCATCACTCCGTCAATCGCTGCACGATAGGGACTCTTTCCTTTTTCGTATTGCTGATATATATTCTCAGCGATGACAATCCCATCATCCACCAAAATTCCAATAACAATAATCATCCCAAAAGTTGATAATACATTAATGGTTACACCAAACAAGGGGGCAAAAATAAACATTCCCAAGAAAGAAACTGGGAGTCCAAAAGCGACCCAAAAAGCCAATCTTGAATTGAGAAAAATCGAAAGAAATAATAACACTAAAAGCATTCCCTGAAAGATATTTTCTATCAATAATTTATTTCGTTCCGTCAAAACAACGGACTGATCATTTAAAATTTGAAGCTTTAAATTTGAATTCTCAGTATTAAATTTTTCAATGTACTTTCTAACTGATTCCGCGGAAGAAATAACATCTTCTGAATTGGTAGAGTTGATTGTGATGTTTACAGAAATATTATCATCAATGAACGTTCTGTTGGGTGTTTCTGAGAATCTATCTTTTACTTCTGCAACATCTTTCAAATATATTTTAGTCCCATCAGCAAGAGCAAGCACCTCAATATTTGACAATTCATCTGCATAGTAAAATTTATTATTGGCACGAATTAAAAATTCTTCTGTGTCGGTCTTTACCTGTCCTCCAGTTACAATAATATTTGATTTAGCTACCGCTTGAGCAATTGAATTAAAGCTTAATCCATACGCCATTAGCTTACTTTCATTGACTGCAATTTCTATTTCTTCTGCTGGATACCCTGTGACGTTGATTTGGGAAATTCCCTCAATTGCTCTGAGATCATTTTCAATCTGTCTTCCTATTTTTTTTAAATCTAAAAGAGGTACGTTTTCACCCTCTAATGCAAAGTTAATGGTTGAGCGAATCTCCTCCCTTTTGGAGACAACAAGCGGTTCCATACCCGAGGGGTAGCTAGGCACACGATCAACTGCATTTTTAACCTCCAAAAGCATAAAGTTAATGTCTCTTCCTTTTTCAATTTCCACCGTAATTGACCCTGAATTTTCACCCGAAATAGAAGTAACCCTCTCAACTCCGATAAGTCCTTTGAGATTATCTTCAATTTTTAAGACAACTCCCTCCTCCATCTCTAATGGGGAAGCCCCGGGATAAACAGCTGTAATTTGAATAATTCGTGATTCGGAGAGTGGGAAAAAAGAAGACTTAAGTGATAAAGCCCCTAGGAATCCGAAAAGTAAAAAGGCTAAAATAACGATATTGATTGCAACATGATATCTTATAAAATAATCTATTATTTTTCTCATCCTTTTTTATTTTTCAATGGGTAAAACTATTGAAATTACCTCCATACCACTGTAGGCACCTATCAAGGGTTGAGCAATAATAACCGCTCCGTTTTCAAGACCCTTTACGATCGCTAGTGTCTCGGTGAAATGAATGGCTTCTACTTTCCTTAGCTGAAGTGTATTATTTTCTACTATAAATAATTCTTGATCTCCGTTAAGCAAACCACGATCTACAGCAAAAACTTGTTCAAAAGTATTCGCGCTGATATTAGCCTCTAAAAACATCCCTTCCTTCAAATCGGGATCACTGACACGAATGAAAACCTCGACTGATTGAGTTTGCGTATTCACTTTGGCATTTATTCTTGCCACAGTCCCTTCGTAAGTTTGATTTGTATCAATAGATTTTAAAGAAACTTTCGCCCCTTCTTCAATTTTTTGAATAAACGTTTTTGGAAGAGAAACTTTTAATTCATATTGATCTATAGCAATAAATTCTCCCATTTGCTGTCCCGGTCTAACTAAAGAACCTTCGGTCATATTTGCACTTACTAGTACCCCGTCAAAAGGGGCTTTAAGGCTATAATATTGTAAGTTTTTTTCTAAATTCTGTAAGGCATAATAGGAAGAAATCAACCCCCTGCCTGACACAAATAGGCGAACCTTTTCCTCCATTTTTGGTAGGGAAGGTGTTGGTTTTTCAATGTCAAAATTCTTTAAAAATTGACTCCATTGTTCGTATGCCCCCTCGAAGTCTAATTGTAAATCCGGAAGAACTGAAGTAATGAGATTATACAGAGAAGCTCTTTGTGCTTTAACATTTGCACGATAATCAGAAGCATCTATTTGAACTAAAGTTTGTCCAGCCTTGTATTTCTGTCCCGTCTTAAACAAGGGTTTAATGGTTTGCATCACTCCTTGTACCCTTGAAGTTAAACTAACCCTTCTGTAAGCTTCCAAAACCCCACTTGATGGAATTTCCACTTGATAACTCCTTTTTTTTACTTCGAGCGTGTAAACTTCTTTTACGAGACTTTTCCCTTCTGGACTTCTAATTTCATTACTATTAGCAATAGTTTGGGAAAGCTTGAATGAAACAAATAAAATGATAATCCCAAGGAAGAATAAAATCCACTTCCGTAGATTTTTAAGTGATGTGTTTTTTGTCATTATATCTTATAGAAAAAATTAGTTTATGGTGTTTTGAATCAATGCTTTATTATCCAAATAAAATAGTTGCTTTTTTGTTTAACTTTTTTACAAAATTAGAAATAAAATCCTTGAATTTCGCTTGTTTAATTCAACTCATACCATATTAAGACAAAATGAATGTGTGAAGGTTTAAAAATTTTTTAACTTGTTATGATTAATCTTTTTTTAAGTAAAGATGGAAATAGTAAAAAATCTCTGGAATGAAATTGTTGGCTTTTTTGGAGTCAATCAATTTCTGAGCATATTAGAAACCAATGAATTCGATAAATTTTTAAGTTATGATGGGATTGTAGCATTAATCATTCCCATTATTCCATTATTATTGGTGTTGGAATTATTTTTAGGTTTTATCTATAAAAAGCCCCAAACCAAAGTGTACAAAGTAATTTTCTTAATCTACCTCTTCAATCGTATCGTGGGTAGATTTATTTCTATTGGGATGGTAACCCTATGCATTGGCTTGCTTCAACCTCTTGCGCTCCTTGAAACTTCCAATACTTGGTATTGGTTTATTTATGGATATATCGTTTGGGAGTTTGCGCATTTTATTTATCATTTCTTAGCACATAAAGTTCGCTTGTTTTGGTGCCTACATGCAACTCACCACTCTCCGGAAGAAATGAATTTGAGTGTCACTCATGCACATTTCTTTTTGGAAGGGCCCTACGCCGATTTTATTCGAACATCCATTTGTATCTTTATGGGAGTCAATCCAATCATGTTGTTTGCGATTATGTTTATTGACGGAACCTACGGGGCGTTTATACACGTAGGAGAAAACTTAATGAAAGATGCCCGTTTAGGATTTTTAAATAAGCTCATTCTAACTCCTTCTCACCACCGAGTACATCATGCTAAAAATCCATTATACTTAGATACTAACTACTGTAATTTATTGAACTTTTGGGATCGGATTTTTGGAACCTATCAAGAAGAAGACACCTCTATAGCAATAGAGTATGGAGTAACTAGGGAAATAAAATCAGGGAATTTTATCGATGTCTATTTTGGTGAAATCATCAATTTAAGCAAGGATGTATTTTATGCCCCAGGAATCATAAACAAATTCAAGTATGTATTCTACCCTCCAGGATGGAATCATTCAGGCAATCATCAAACAGCTAAAATGATCCGAACAGATTATTTAAATTCTTAGCCTCTTCCCAATAAAAACTAAAGCAATAATGTTTTTAAACCTCAATTCGGATTCGAACTTTTTTTGTTTTTTTATCAATTATTCAAAATAAAACTATCATGAAATTAAATAACCGAGACATTAGTAATAAAATGAGGGTATATCACAGATATTTAGGTTTTTTTTTAGCAGGTATTATGTTCATGTATGCTTTAAGTGGTATTACGCTAACCTTTAGGGATAAAGCGTATTTCAAGAAAGAGGTAGTCGTAGAAAAAACTATAGAAAAAGACTTAGAAAAGCCTCCTATGATCCGTGGAGCCAAAAATATTGAATACAATAAAGAAACTGGTGACCTTAAGTACATCCAAATGAAACCTCCAAAAATACTTGGGTTAATTGAAGGGATGCATAAGGCCACCTCCTCAACACCTCTTTATTTTTTAAATGTATTTTTTGGAGTTGCCTTACTCTTTTTCGTCTTTTCAGCCTACTGGATGTTTCTTCCGCAAACAGACATCTTCAAAAAGGCAATTTACTTTACACTGGGGGGAATCGCACTTTCTTTGCTGATGATATTGATATAGACTTTATTATATAAAAGCAAAAAAAGCTCTCCCTTTTAAAGGAAAGCTTCTCATCAGTTGCTAATATTGACATTTGTCAAGCTAACAACACACAACTTCTTAAATTAAGCGGTCTGGACGGGACTTGAACCCATTTGTAATCCCCTACGGATCAAACCTTTACATGTCTGCTCTTCCCTCGCTGACGAATAAATTTGTAGATTTTTATACTCTTTACAGTACACTCTATGCCTTGTGAGTACTAAAAATCGGATTTCAAAGATAACTTAATAAAACCCGTTCTAATAAAAAATATCCCACTTTTTATCGTTTTGATAAATTTTACATAGTAATAAAGAAGGCAAAAAGGATTTTATTACTTGGGTTATCTAAACTTTAGTAATACCACTGCCCACAAAAAGAATAATACCAACTGTTGGTGTATACAAGTCAATGTGTAAATTAAGTGCCAGCACAATCGATAATGATACATTTATAAATAATGTACTTATTATTTCTTTTTTAATATCACGAGTAACATCCATATAATCATTCCATTATATTCCTAAGCTTATAATTTTGAATGTTTTATTAGTTTTGTCCTAATAGGATATAAATCAATAGGGTCACAAAACAAAGAACAATAGACAGGTGTTTAGTGTATTTCCATTCCTTCATATCTAATATATGTAGATCTATAGCCTTAAATTCCTTGTCTTGAGGGTAAAAATAGGAAACACCAAACATCACCGCTAAATTAATTAGGAATTCAATCCCCCAAATATGAACAAAGTGAATATCTGTTTTTAGAATGAAAGTGGTTGTAATATAAAAAGCAAGGCCTACAAACAAAGCTGCTTTGGCACCAGTAGCCGATACTTTCTTCAGGAAAAATCCAGCTAAAATGATAGAAGCAATAGGAATAAAGAAAATACCATTTAATTGTTGTAATAACTGGTAGAGACCATCTGGTGCGTTAGCCACCATAGGTGCGGCCATAATCGCGAAAATTGCTAAAACTGTAGAGGTTAGTTTTCCAACTTTTACTAGCTTTTTATCTGTGCAGTTTTTACCAAAGTGCTCTTTATATATATCTATACTAAAAATAGTTGCAGCACTATTAAGAACACTATTGAATGTGCTTAATACAGCTCCCATTATAATGGCTGCAAATAAGCCTACAAGTCCCACAGGAAGAACTTTTTTGATAAGCTCAGGGTATATCATATCTTGATTTTCAAAAAGGGAATCTCCATAATAATAGAACCCAATAACTCCAGGTAAAATAATAATGATAGGTGCAAATATTTTCAAAAAGCCTGTATATAAAAGTCCTTTTTGAGCTTCCACTAAATTCTTGGCTCCAAGTGCTCGTTGGATTATGGTTTGGTTCATACTCCAAAAGTACAACTGATTAATAATTAGCCCTGTAAAGAGTACTCCAAAAGGCATTATGGAATCCTTTGCTCCTATAACATTAAATTTTTCTGGGCTATGTTGATAGACTTTAGTCAAACCTGTTAATGGATTACCATCACCAATACTGATAAGTGCGATTAGAGGAATAGCTAGTCCGCCAATTAATAGCCCATATCCATTTATGGTATCTGAAACTGCTACTGCTTTTAATCCTCCAAAAATGGCATAAATAGACCCAAGAACTCCAATAGCAATTACAGTTACCCAAAGGCCTTGATCTTGAGACATTCCAAGAACTTCCGAAATATTAAAAATACTTTCAATATTAATAGCTCCCGTGTAAAGCACTATTGGTAATAATGTAACAACAAAAGAAACCATCAAGAAAAGAGCAACCAATGTTCTAGTTGAACTATCAAAACGTTTTTCAAGATATTGGGGAATGGTTGTAAGCCCCATTTTTAAATATTTGGGCACAAAATAAACAGCAGCAACAACTAAGGCTAAAGCCGATGTAACTTCCCAAGCTATAATGATGAATCCATTTTTATAGGAAGAACCATTCATACCTATAAGATGTTCAGTAGATATATTGGTTAATAGCATAGACCCTGCGATAACAATTCCTGTTAGACTTCGTCCTCCCAAAAAATAGCCGTCTTGAGAATCCAATTTTTCATTTCTGAGTTTGTACCAAGAGTAAATGGCTACAAAGGCGATGAATCCAATAAAAGTTAAAACAGTATACATATGATTATTTTAGTTATTGTTGAGCATAAATTAAAATCTCTTAAGATTATAAACTAGTGATGGAATCTCTGTTTCTTTTTTCGTTCTAAAGAATCCCTGTAAGCTTCTTTAACGGTTTCCATATCGGATACTTCCGCGATAGGAACTTCCCACCAACTATACCCATCAATTCCATGATACCTGTCGCAGGTGGTATAAATAACAGTGGTTTTATCAATGCCTTTTGCTGTTTTTAATGCATCTGTTAAACTTGTGTAATCTGTACATTCAATAACATGTGCTCCTAAACTTCTTGCATTATCAGCCAAATTGACTGGCAAAATAGCTTCAGAAGTCACATCATCACCATCAATCTTTTGAGAGTCTGGATTCCTGTACAAAAAGCGGGTACCATACCCTTCACTTCCCAAACTACGAGAAAGAGCTCCAATACTTTTATAGCCATCATTATCAATTAAAACAATGGTGATTTTATAATTTTCTTGAATGGATGTTACAATTTCTTGAGAAAGCATTAAATAACTTCCATCACCGACCATTACGTAAATTTCTCGACTTGGATCAGCCATTTTAGCTCCAAGTCCTCCAGCAATTTCATAGCCCATACAAGAATATCCATATTCCAAATGGAAGCTTTTACTACTTTTGGTTCTCCATAACTTATGCAAATCACCTGGTAAACTTCCTGCAGCGCAAAGCACCACATCATTATCATCTGCAAACTCATTTACAGCACCAATAATTTCCCCTTGACTTAGAAGGTTATCATGCCTGTAATCATATATTTCGGAAACTTTTGCCTCCCAAGATCGATTGAATTCAGAAACTTTATTACTATAATCTTCATCAACCTGATAAGCATCCAATAATCCTAACAATTCCTCTAGTGTTGCTTTTGTATCTCCTTGTAACATGAGTCCTCCATGTTTGGCTGCATCAAATTCAGCAACATTTATATTCACAAATTTAACATTTGGATTTTGAAATGCTGTTTTAGAAGCTGTTGTGAAATCACTATAACGTGTTCCTAAGCCAATAATCAAATCTGCTGATTCTGAAATTTGATTCGCTCCAGGCGTTCCTGTGGCTCCAACGGCACCTAATTGATGAGGGTCGTCAAACCGTAAAGCGCCTTTACCAGCAAAAGTCTCTGCAACAGGAATATGAGTTTTATAAACAAAGGTTTTTAAAACATCCAAAGCATCACTATAATGAGCTCCTCCACCTGCAATTATTAGAGGCTTTTTACTTTTTTTAATTAGATCTACTGCTCTTTTAATTTGATAAACATCAGGTCTTTGCCTCATAATTCTCCATGTTTTTTTCTCAAAAAACTCCTCTGGACAATCAAATGCTTCTGCTTGAACATCCTGTGGTATCGCCAGAGTAACAGCTCCAGTTTCTGATGGAGACGTTAATACCCTCATAACTTCTGGAAGGGCGTATAATATTTGTTCAGGTCTATTGATTCGATCCCAATACTTAGAGATTGGCTTAAAGCAATCATTTACAGAAAAATCTTGTGAACTGGGAGACTCTAATTGTTGTAATACTGGAGTAACATGTCTTCCAGCAAAAATATCGCCAGGAATTAAAAGTACTGGCAAACGATTAATAGTAGCTCCAGCGGCTGCAGTTAACATATTGGTGGCTCCAGGTCCTATTGAAGTGGTACAAGCAAAAGTGCTTAATCGATTTTTCATTTTTGCATAAGCCGCAGCTGTATGCACCATAGATTGCTCGTTTCGACACTGATAGTACTTTAAATCATTCTGCTGTTGAATGGCCTGCCCCATACCAGCAACATTTCCATGTCCAAAAATACCAAAGCAACCTGCGAAAAATTTATTTTCAACACCATCCCGTTCTACGTATTGTTGATTTAAATATTTTATGACAGCTTGGGCAACAGTTAGTCGTATTGTTTTCATTTGTTTTGCTGATTTTATTACTACATACGAACTAGATAACTTATCATAATGATAGCTCTATCGTTTTTATTTTAACATTTTAATACTCTGAAATTGGTTAATTTCTTCCAGTTTAACGGGTCTGTTTTCTTGTAGGGACATTATTGACGCCAATCCAATTTTTAAAGATTGAAGCCCATCGTTTCCATTGGCTGGAACAGGAGTCCCATTTTCTAAACTTTTGATATAATCACTCATTTCTGTCTTGTAAGCTTCTGCATAGCGTTCTAGAAAAAAATACAAAGGCAAGGACCTTTGACTTCCTTGACTTGTAAATAATTGGTGGGAATCGTGTAAATTATTCTCTGCCTTAACCATACCTTTAGAGCCGAATACTTCAACTCTCTGGTCGTATCCATAAGCTGCTTCTCTACTATTGTCAATTAAAGCCATCGTTCCGTCTGTATAGGTCAGGGTTATAACCGCTGTATCTATATCTCCCACATCTCCTATAACAGAATCGACAAGAACAGCACCCTTAGCATACACCTCCTCAACTTCTTTGTCTACAATAAAACGTGCTATATCAAAATCGTGAATGGTCATGTCTAAAAACAAGCCTCCAGATTTTTCAATATAACTTACTGGTGGTGCACCAGGATCACGGCTAGTAATCTTTACCAAATGATGTTCCCCTATGGCTCCCTGACTTACTAAAGCTTTAACCTTTTTAAATTCTTTATCGAAACGTCTATTAAAGCCAATCATTAATTTTATTCCCGTATCTTCCACAAGATCCAAAACTTCAACTACTCTTTCCAGAGATAAATCTAATGGTTTCTCACAAAAAACATGTTTTCCTTTTTTAGCTGCAATTTCTACATAATCCGCATGTGTGTCTGTAGGCGAACAAATAACAACTACATCAATATCTGTAGAAGCTAACATGTCTTCATACGTGGAAGTCACATTTGCTACGCCTTTATCCTTGGCATATACCTGAGATTCTTCAAAAGGATCCATCGCAGCAACAACTCTTACATTATTCATTTGAAGTAAATTATCTAAATGTATTTTTCCAATTCTTCCCAGACCCGCTAGGGCAAATTTTAATTTCTTCATGGATATTCTGTTATTTATAATCCTAATGTTTTTAAATAATCCCTATTAGATTGAGCGCAAATTTTTGGGTCTCCCATTCCAGGCAATATATCCTGTTCAACAACCACCCAATCATCGTATTCTAATTGATGCAGCAAAGTAACAATACTCTCGAAATCCACTTCGCCTTTACCTAGCTCGCAGAACACACCTCTCTTAATTGCATCGAAGTAGTCTCCATTGGCATCCCTAGACGCTTTGGCAATATCTGGACTAAAATCCTTAAAATGGACATGCCATATGCGATCAGAATAGGTTTTTAGTGCCTTCACTGGATCACCTCCTCCAAAAGCATAATGCCCCATGTCTAGACATAAACCCAATAACATAGGGTCCGTCAATGATAATAATTTATCAATTTCTTCAGGTGTCTCTACATAACCAGCACAATGATGATGAAAAACAGTCCTAATTCCAAAAGCATCCTTTACTGCTTTGGCTATTTTCTCTGCGCCTTGAGCATAGACCTTCCATTGACTATTAGAAAGGCTCATCTCTGGGAGTATTCTCCCCGCATTCTGAGTACGCTTAGAAATGGTTCCATTGTCATCTGCCAAAACAATAAGTGCATTTTTATATCCTGCATTAAACATTAATTCAGCAACTTTTAAAGCTGACAAAACACCATCCTCATGTTTTGTAATATCAGCCAAAGCCACAGGCACAAAAGCTCCTAACAACTCCAGTCCTCTTTTATGTATCTCATTGTATAACTGGCTTGAAACAGTAGGCATATATCCCCAGTCTCCAAGCTCTGTTCCGATATACCCAGTTTCCTTTATTTCATCAAGAACCTGATCGAAACCAATTTCTTCCGATTTCTCTTCCAAATCAAATTCTAAGGCTCCCCATGAGCAAGGGGCGTTGGCGATCTTGATCATATTAAAATTTACGTGACCAAATATTTGGCCACCGTTCAATAACTACTTTAGTTTGAGTAAAAAACTCAATAGCATGTTTTCCTTGACCGTGAAGATCTCCAAAAAAGCTATCTTTCCAACCACTGAATGGAAATTGTGCCATAGGTGCAGCTACACCTATATTAATCCCAATATTTCCAGCATCGGCTTCATTTCTAAATTTTCTTGCACTAGCACCACTGCTTGTAAATAAGCAAGCCATATTTCCATAATTCCCACTATTTACAAACTCTAAAGCTTCCTCTATATCATTCATTGAAATAAGACTCATTACCGGTCCAAAGATTTCTGTTTTAATCAAACCTTTGTCTAATGCAACATTTTCTAAGATGGTTGGTGAAATGAAGTTACCCTTTTCATACCCTGAAATTGATGTATTTCTTCCATCAAGAAGCGCCGTAGCTCCTTCATCTAGTCCTTGTTGAATTAAGCCTGTAATTCTGCTTTTACTTTCAGGAGTGATAACAGGTCCCATACTTACATTATCGTCCCATCCGTATCCAGTTGTTCTTGATTTTACGGTTTCGTATATAGCCTCTTTAATTTCTCTTTTATCATCTCCTACCGTAATAATGGTAGAGGCTGCCAAACAACGCTGACCAGCACAACCATAAACAGAATCTGCTATAATTTTAGAAGTCATTTCAATATCGGCATCAGGTAAAACAATAACGGGATTTTTAGCTCCACCTTGTGCTTGTACTCTTTTTCCATTGGCTGTTCCTTTCGAATATATATACCTTGCTACAGGCGTGCTTCCTACAAAACTAACAGCTTTAATGGTTGGATTTTCTAATATGGCATCAACCGATTCTTTACCACCATGAACCAGACTTATCAAGCCTTTAGGCAAATCCAACTGATCAATTAATTCGAAAAGTTTCATCATGGTTAATGGCACTTTTTCCGAAGGTTTAACAATAAACGCATTTCCTGTGGCTATTGCATAGGGCAAAAACCAAAAAACAATCATACTAGGAAAGTTGAAGGGTGTAATACATGCTGAAACTCCAATGGGTTGTCTAATCATCATTTCATCAATCCCCGTTGCAATATCCTCTATAACATCTCCTGCCATAAGCATGGGTGTTCCACAGGCAACTTCAATATTTTCTATAGCTCTTTGAATTTCCCCAAAGGATTCTCCTTTTGTCTTACCTGATTCCTTGGTAATTATTTCTGCTATCTCTCCAATATTCTCCTCAAAAAGAGATTTTAATTTGTACAGCACTTGTACACGTTTCATCACAGGAACCTTACTCCATACCTTATAAGCCTTGAAGGCAAACTCTGAAGCTGTATCTACATCTTTTGCTGTGTCTATACCATATGGAACTTTAGCTAAAACCTCTTGATTTGCTGGGTTCAAAACATTTATGGTATGCGAAGATTTACTATCTACCCAAATACCGTTTATATAATTTTTTAAAATTTCCATTTGGAATTTGTTTAATTGTTTTCTTAAATTTATTTATTTGGACTGTTAAAATATTTCAATTTTTACTCCTTTTTTTTCAAATTAATATCCACCATGTTTTTCTATAAAGACTAATGATTCTTCTAAGGTTGGCATAAAATTGGCGCATCCTTTTTTAGTCACTACTTGAGCTCCACTGGCATTCCCCATTCTACATGCTTTATATAAGTCCCAGCCTTGAAGGTACCCATATAAAAACCCACCAGCAAAAGCATCACCAGCTCCTAATACATTTAACACTTCAACTGGGAACCCTGGAACATCTGTTCTACTGCCATCTTTTTTGTAAATACTCACTCCATCTTCACCTCTCTTTACTAATAAAATTTCTATACCAGAGGAAAACAATTGACGGATAGACGCGTCGATATCACCTTTAATTTCTGGAGCAGATATTTGTTGGTCTTTTATAACTACTTGGGAAGAGTCATATAATGTTGCCGCTAATATTTCTTCTTCGGTTCCAATAGCAATTTTAACTTTAGGAAGAATCGCTCGTACCGTTAATCCAAAAGCTCTGTAGTCATGCCATTGATCTGCTCTAAAATCTAAATCTAAAACCACATCTACATTGTTCTTAACGGCAACTTCGGTAGCGTAAAAGGTACTACTTCTACTTGGTTCAATATTAAGTGCTGTTCCGTTGATTAGTAAAATTTTATAATCTTGAACATTTGAGTTTTGAACATCATCAATAGTTACCTGACTGTCGGCAGCATTATCTCTATAATAAACTAAAGGAAACTTATTTGGAGGTTCAATTCCTAGAACTACGGCACTACTCCTAGCAGTGTTTTTTACAGGAATACAGTGCGTATTTACATTTTCTTTGTTTAAAAAATTTACTATAAATTCTCCAACTTTATCATTTCCAACAGCTGTTAGTAAAGTTGCGTTAGATCCTAATCTAGCAAGTGCAACGGCTATATTTAAAGGAGAACCACCCACAAATGCATCAAAACCACTAATGTCGTTAAAAGTAGTTCCAACGTCTTGCGAGTATAGATCTATTGAAGACCTTCCAAAAGTAATAACATCAAACTTCTTGTCTTTCATCTATCTTATATTATTTTGTATTATTCATTTCTGCTGTTACTAGAGGCAGGCGATCATCTTGAGATTTCCAAGAATCGTAAATCCATTCATGGTCTGGATCTGTGGTATTCGCTAAACACTGATCGGTTCCAGCTAAAAAATTAAGGTAATAGCAATTAAAACCATGAGCTGCTACAACGGGATGAAACCCTTTGGGAATCATCATGACATCATCATGACTAGCCTTGGCTATTTCATTCAAAGACCTATCTTGAGTGTAGACCTGCTGAATGGCATAAGCTCCGGGTTTTTCTTTCTCAAATTTATAGAAATACGTTTCTTCTTGAATGGGTTCTAATACATTACCTTCATTATCTAATATGCGCTCATCATGTTTATGTGCAGGGTACGAACTCCAATTTCCAGAGGGTGTATATACTTCTCTACAAACCAAACTATGGCATCCAAATCCTGGAGGCACTAAATCGTTAAATTGCCGCGTAGCATTATCTCCACCAAAAATCACCACAGGTGTATCTTCGGGCGTTACAAACTTTGCTGGGAAATCGACAGGTGATTCACACCATCCATATGCTATATCCAAATTCTCACTTGTTGCTTCTAAAGTAAACTTTGTATGTCTTGGTAAATATAAAGTGTGGGCAACTCCGCTAAAGACATCTTTTCTACCGTTTATAGTTTCCCAACTACCTTTAGTACTATTGACTTTAAAATTTCCACTTAACAAAACAATTACTAATTCATTTTCCTCAGTATTATGCTCCCAAACATCCCCTAAACTCATTGTTCTAGCTTCAAAAGAGAGATGATTCCAATTCGCAGATTCAGGAGTTATGCTGTGATAAACTTTTGATTCTTTATTTGGCTTTTGTAATAAATAGGATTCAGTACTCATAAAAGTTTAATTTTTAAATAAATTGGTTTGACTTACCTGTTGCTCCTAAAAGGTCGAACTTTTCTAACATAAATTGTTCATAAGCGTCCATATATAATTTTCCGGGAATTATGGGATCAAACAAATCGGGGGTTTCATTAAAAAACTCTCTATGAACTCGGGTCCAAATGAGTCTTAAATCTGTTGCTATATTGATTTTGCAAACACCATATTTGATTGCCTTGACTATTTCTTTTGGATCTACCCCAGCGGCACCTTCAAGTAACTTTCCACCATTTTTATTGATTTTAACAATTTCTTCTTTATTCACTGCAGATCCACCATGAAGAACAATTGGGTAATACGGAAGTTTTTCTTGAATTTTTTTCAAAATATCAAATTGAATTCCTTGTCCTCCAGAAAACTTATAAGCTCCATGGCTAGTTCCTACTGCAACCGCTAAACTGTCACAGTTGGTTAAATCAACAAAAGAAACGACTTCTTCTGGTTGTGTATATTTTGCATGTTTTTCATCTATAGAGATATCATCTTCTACACCACTTAAAACTCCTAATTCTGCTTCAACAAAAACATTCATTTCATGAGCCTTGTCTACTATGGATTTGGTTCTCTTTACATTTTTATCAAAATTATCGTGTGAAGCATCAATCATTACTGAATTGTATTTACCAGAATCAATTGCATCTAAAGCATGAGGTTCGGTTCCATGATCCAAATGAACAGCATATTTTGCTTTTGGATAAATTTTGGCAGCCGCATCAATCATGGCCAATAGCATATCTGAATGCGCATAATTTCTTGCCACAGGGGTCATTTGCACGATAAAAGGTGCGTTTGCCTTTTCGCCAGCCCTAAATAAACCATGAATTTGCTCCAAAGTGAAAACATTCACAGCCGCCATGGCATACTTACCATAACATTTATCATAAAATTCTTTAGGCGAAATCATCATATTCTACTATAATTGCTGTGAATTCAAAACAGAAAACTTTAGATAAAAAAACAATAAAATATTCATAGTTTAAGGGGTTTTCCCCTGAATTTCTATTCAAACGTTTGCACGGTTAAATAATATACAAACATAAGAAAATATGAATTAAATGTTTTTGGATGTACCTCTGATAACCAATTCTGTTTTGAAAACTTCGCATCGTAATTCCAAATCGATTCCTTCTTCACTATTGATATCATGTAAAAGTATTCTAGCAGATAGCATTCCAATACTATATACGGGTTGCCAAACTGTAGAAAGTGAAGGAGTGAAATAGAAGTACAAAAAAGAGAATTCTATCTACCCTGTTTCGTGTAAAGGGAGATCAGTATTCGCTTTTGTATTTGTTAAATAATTTAGTTATGGTAAGGATAATGAATGTCAATAAAAATCATTTTGGCATAGATAATTCAGGGAATTTTTTATTTCAGTGTCCTTTGATTGACCAAGACCTTAAAAACCAATTAATATTAGAATACAAATAATATTGATTTTTAGTTTTACTTTCAAAACTGAGACCAATTATATTGTTTGTTCATCATGGGAAAGGTTTCTTGGGTTGTGAAATCACAAATTATATATTGTTTTGAGGACTTCTGTTCGTGCGAAAAAATCTTAATTTGTAGTACTCATCCTCATTCGGAACACCTTTAAAAAAATAACCTCCTCAAAATGAGAAGGTTATAATTCTAACTGTGCGGTCTGGACGGGACTCGAACCCGCGACCCCATGCGTGACAGGCATGTATTCTAACCAACTGAACTACCAGACCTAATTAGCGTGTGCAAATATACGCTGCATTTTGAATCTGCCAAACAAAACTTACGAAAAGAGATCAATTTTGTATTAGGGGAAGTTAAAGGATGGCATCAATTGCCTCTGCGTAAGTTGTTTTAGGGGAAACTCCAACATGTCTTCCTACTAACTCTCCTTTGTCAAAAACGAGTACCGTCGGAATATTTCTGACTCCATACTTAGCTGCAAATTCTTGATTTGCATCAACGTCAACTTTTCCAACAACCGCTTTTCCAGTGTAATCATTACTTAATTCTTCAATGATTGGACCCACCATTCTACAAGGACCACACCAAGCCGCCCAAAAATCTACTACTACGGGTTTTTCTGATTTTAAAACAACTTCATCAAAAGTTGCGTCTGTAATTTCTAATGCCATTTTGTTCTATTTTATACCCGCAAATGTAATTATTTTAAACAACACTACTTGATATGCCAAAATCAAATTTACTTATGCTCAAATGGGTTTTCTCAATGCAATTAATTCAACTTATAATGCCATTGTTTTTCATCTAATAATTTGAGTAACTCTGGAGTGATTTTAACTTTTTGTTTTTTACTATTTAAAGTCAATTTTACTTTTTTATCCGAGTCATAAACATTAAACATAAGCGGTTTATCACCTTTAAAAGACTTCAGCTCGTCGCGTAGCTCAAATACACTTTCATTTTTAAGTTGAGAAATTTCAAGCTGTAGGGTTAATTTCTTGGCATTGTGCTCAACCGTATTTTGAAGCATCTCAAAGTGTAAGTATTGCATCCGTGGAGCACCAACTTTTCCTGTCTCTCTGTTTGTCCAACCTTCACGAATCATCAATCGCAAACGAACAAATTGATTGACTACTAAGAAGTGTCTATATTTTAAATAATCTTCACCAAAAATTCGAAACTCATATTGATCCGTAAAATCCTCTACAACAAAACGTGCCCAACCTTTTCCATTTCTACTTTCTAAATGTTGAATTTCATTCACAATTCCACCGATGGAAAACTCACGATTTACCAGTCGATCTAAATCCCCTAATTGATTAAGAGAAAGGGTAACAAAATGTTCTATCTCATGGGTGAAATCATCCAAAGGATGGGATGAGATATAAATTCCCACAACCTCTTTTTCCTTTTTCAACCGTATCAAGTTGGTCCAAGCTTCACAATCAGGAATCGTTAAGTCCTGATAAGTGCTTGTTGTTTCTTCACTAAATAAACTGGTCTGAGAAGAATTTAGATTCTCCTGGTATTTAGAGCCAAAACGGAGTACTTTTTCTAAAAAAATAACCCCATCTCCATCGGGATTAAAATACTGTGCTCGTTTTACATTTGGAAAAGAATCAAAACCGCCTGCCAAAGCTAAATTTTCAAACGCCTTTTTATTGGCTGCTCTCAAATCAATTCGCTTTACCAAATCAAAAATAGACTCATAACGCTGATCCTTTCTGTGTTCTATAATAGTTTCTACGGCTCCCTTTCCCACACCTTTTATTGCTCCCATTCCAAAGCGAATGGCCTGCTCGTCATTTACTGCAAATTTGTAAAAAGATTCATTAACATCCGGTCCCAAAACCTTGAGTCCTAATCGACGGCATTCCTCCATAAAAAAGGTGACTTGTTTAATATCGTTCATATTATTGGAAAGAACTGCTGCCATATATTCTGCTGGATAATGTGCTTTTAAATAGGCCGTTTGATATCCAATTAATGCATAACAGGTTGAGTGTGATTTATTGAATGCATAAGCGGCAAAAGCCTCCCAATCTTTCCAAATTTTTTCTAAAATTTCTTCAGGATGTCCATTGCCTTTTCCCCCTTCAATAAATTGTGGTTTTAATTTTTGAAGTAAAGCAAAAATCTTTTTCCCCATTGCCTTTCTCAATACATCTGCATCACCTTTGGAAAAACCAGCCAACTTCTGCGACAAAAGCATTACTTGCTCCTGATAAACTGTAATTCCGTAGGTTTCTTCCAAATATTCTGCCATTACTGGAAGATCATAACTAATCTCTTCGTTTCCATTTTTACGATCTACAAAACTTGGAATATATTCCAAAGGACCGGGACGATAGAGTGCATTCATCGCAATCAAATCTGCAAAAACAGTAGGCTTTAAATCTTTGAGGTATTTCTGCATCCCTGCCGATTCATATTGAAAAATCCCAACCGTATCTCCTCTTTGGAATAATTCGTACGTTTTTTGGTCATCCAAAGGAAAGGCATCAGGATCTAAATCAATATTGTGCTTATATTTCACCAACTTCACCGTATCCTTAATTAAGGTTAAAGTTTTGAGTCCCAAAAAATCCATCTTCAACAAACCGGCATCTTCAACTACCGAATTATCAAATTGAGTGACATATAATTCGGAATCTTTAGCTGTAGCTACAGGTACAAACTGGGTAATATCATCTGGCGTAATAATGACCCCACAAGCATGAGTTCCCGTATTTCGTAGCGACCCTTCAAGAACAATGGCTTGCTGAATCGTCTCTCCCGACAAATTATCCTCGTCTGCTAAGTTTTTAATTTCATTTACTCGCAAAACCTCATCATTTCTGAGGTTCTCTTTCAACTCTTGGTCAGTGGAAGAAAAGAGTTTTGCCAGTTTAATATTAGGGAGCAGTTTTGCGATGCGGTCGGCTTCCCCTAAAGGTAGGTCCAAAACTCGAGCCGTATCCCGAATGGAAGATTTGGCTGCCATTGTTCCATAAGTGATGATTTGTGCCACTTGATTGGAACCGTATTTTTCAATAACATAATCCATTACCTTACTCCGACCTTCATCATCGAAATCAATATCAATATCGGGCATACTTACCCGATCTGGATTCAGAAAACGCTCAAAAAGTAAGTCGTATTTAACGGGATCAATATTGGTGATTTTCAAGCAGTAAGCTACAACAGACCCTGCAGCCGAACCTCGTCCAGGCCCTACAGAAACGTCCAAATCTCTTGCCGCTGCAATTAAATCCTGGACAATCAGAAAATAGCCTGGATAGCCTGTTTTGGCAATAACCCCTAATTCGAAATCAATCCGTTCTTTGATCTCTTCATCCAAAGTTCCGTAGCGCTTTTCAGCACCCAAATACGTTAAGAAATGTAAATAAGCATTCTCTCCCTTTTTACCGTCTGGGTCGTCAGGAACTTGATAATTCTCTGGAATATCAAATTTGGGAAGCAATACTTCACGTGCCAAATCAAAAGGCTCAATTTTAGCAACTAAAGCTTCAATATTGGTGATCGCCTGAGGAATATCCTTAAATAGTAGCTTCATTTCCTCGGGCGACTTATAATAATATTCATGGTTGGGAAACCCGTATCGAAACCCTCGCCCTCGTCCAATAGGCGTAGCTTGCTTTTCCCCTTCCTTTACACACAATAAAATATCATGGGCATTGGCTTCTTCTTTTTTGGTGTAATAGGTGTTGTTTGTAGCAATTAGTGGAATATTATATTGCCTTGCGAGCTTGACCAAAACAGCATTGGCACGGTCTTCGCCCTCCTCACCATGACGCATGAGTTCAATGTAAAAATCCTCTTTAAATTCGGAATGCCACCATTGCAAAGCTTCTTCTGCTTGTCGATCTCCAAGATTTAATATTTTTGAGGCAAGCTCTCCATACGTATTTCCAGATAATACAATCAGATCCTCCTTGTACTGTTTGATAATTTCACGATCAATTCTTGGAACGTAATAAAATCCATTTACATAGGCCATGGAAGTCATTTTTGCCAAGTTGTGATAGCCTTTCTTGTTCTTTGCTAAAAAGACCATCTGATAGCCATCGTCTCTTCTGGATCTATCGGTGTGGTCCTCACAAACATAAAACTCACATCCAATGATGGGTTTTATTTGCTGTGCCTCGGGTTCCAATGCTTTATTGTGCGCCTTGATTGCTTTGATAAAATGAAAAGCCCCCATCAAATTGGCATGATCAGTAATGGCTACTGCGGGCATTTTATTGCTTGCTGTGGCTTCTACTAACTGACTGATTCGGGAGGTAGCTTGGAGTACTGAAAACTGAGAGTGATTGTGTAAGTGCACAAAAGTAGCATCCGCTAAAGCCGAAGTATCCTCCTCCGAAACTGAAATGGGAGTTGCTTCTTTTTTCTTTAATTTTTGGGAAGCTTTTTTAAGGTTTTGATGGCTTAACCCAATGGACTTAAAAGGGGTTTGTGCTTTAAGCGCTTCAGTTTGAAAGGCTTGGTTTTCAAAAGCTTTGGGGTGAATTTTTTCCTGTCGCAGCAACTCCAAAAATGCACGTGTGGTTGCTTCCACATCAGCAGTAGCATTGTGCGCATCTTCAAAACCTTCTTTAAATAAGAAACGATATAATTCAGAAAGCGTTGGCAACTTAAACTTTCCACCACGTCCGCCCGGCAATTGACACAATTGTGCTGTTTCCTCAGTACAAGTATCAATCACAACTTTATCTTCCAACACATCTGCCAAACCAGCACGTAAATATTCGGCGCCCATAATATTGCGGTCGAAGCCTACATTATGCCCCACCACAAAATCAACAGCATCTAGTGCAGCATGAAATTTCTGGAGGACCTCAGCCAACAAAACACCCTGTTCTTCGGCTAAGGCGGTAGATATTCCATGTATTTTTTCAGAATCAAACGGAATGGTAAAACCATCGGGTTGAATCAAATAATTTTCATGACGAATAAGTTCCCCTTTTGCATCGTGAATCTGCCATGCAATTTGAATACAGCGGGGCCAGTTTTCGGCATCTGTCAGAGGCGCATTCCACTTTTTTGGTAAACCCGTTGTTTCGGTATCGAAGATTAAATACATAAAAACGAATGTACCGATTTCCCCTTGAGCGTAAAAATGGTTTTATCCTGAGTTATTAACGAAAATGAATTCAGTTTAAAAAACCAAATCCGTACCTTCGCCAAAAAAAAAGAGTATCAACGCGACCTTAGCCGTTTTTGAACGTTTAGACTCACAAAAAGCGATAGAAGCCGCCTTTTTTGAGAAAAAGTGCGTCCATATTAAAGGTTTTGTCGGTTCCGGTTTTTCTTTTCGAATTGCAGCAGCTTTCCAAAAAAACCAACAGAACCTCCTTTTAATTCTTGACAATGCAGAACAAGCCGCTTATATTCTCAATGATTTAGAACGGCTTTTAACACCTGTGGATGTACTCTATTTTCCTGCAAGTTACAGACAAGCCTATGCACAAGAAACGACAGATAATGCGAATGTTTTATTGCGTTCAGAAGTACTTAAAAAGATAAGTGGATCTAAAAAACCACGTATTATCATCAGCTATCCTCAAGCGGTTTTTGAAAAAATAATATCACAACACACCCTCAAGCGTATCACTTTTAAAATTAGTAAAGACGCCGTTCTTTCATTAAACTTCATCAACGAAAGTTTGTTTGAAATGGGATTCCAACGTGTCGATTTTGTGACCAGTCCGGGAGAGTTTGCTGTTCGTGGAGGAATTATTGATGTCTTTTCTTTTGCTTACCAACATCCTTACCGAATTGAATTTTTTGACGATACGGTAGAGCGTCTTTGTAGTTTCGATGTCCAAAGCCAACGCTCCATCACGGCATTTGATTCTGTAGAATTATTACCCGATACTTCTAATAATGATTTTACAGACAAGCGGAAATCCATCCTAGAATTTTTTCCTTCCAATAGTAGTTTTCTTTTTTCCAATTATGATAAAACTACCGCCAGGCTGCAGCAGCTTTTTGAAAAAGCCACAGAAATATATAATTCGAAAGAGGTGACCACCCAATATCCTCCTGAAACGCTTTTTATGAATAGGGAAGAATGGATCCAGGACAGCCTCAACAAATCTGTTTTTGTTCTAGAACGTACCGAAGAGCTTCCCATTACTTCTCAAATTCATGTAAAACAAAGTCCTCAACCGGCCTTTAACAAACAGTTTGATTTGCTGATAGCACACCTCAACGAAAACAACAAAAGAGGTTATGAAAACACCCTATTTTGCAGTAATGAGCAACAAACCAAACGTTTCCATGATATTTTTCAGGAGTTAGAAAAAACCGTTCATTACAAAACCGAAGTACTTTCCATTTATGAAGGTTTTGAAGATTTGGAAGTGCAATGGGCCTGTTTTTCAGATCATCAAATTTTTGAACGCTACCACAAATACCAACTCAAATCAGATGCTGCGCGGAAACAAGCTTTAAATCTGAAAGAATTAACTCAAATGGAGGTGGGAGATTATGTAACTCACATAGATCATGGTATTGGAACGTTTGGTGGTTTGCAACGCATTGAAGTCGAAGGGAAATGGCAAGAAGCCATTAAGCTCATTTATGGAGAACGCGATATTTTATATCTAAGCATTCACTCGCTTCACAAAATAAGCAAGTATAATGGGAAAGACGGTGCCGTACCTAAAATCTATAAATTGGGTTCTAAAGCATGGAAAGCATTAAAACAAAAAACGAAAACCAAGGTTAAAGAAATTGCATTTAATCTGATTGAATTGTATGCCAAAAGAAGACAAAAAATAGGTTTTGCTTTTGATCCCGATAGTTATCTACAATGGGAGTTAGAAGCTTCATTTATGTATGAAGACACCCCTGACCAAGAAAAGTCTACACAGGCCATTAAAGCAGATATGGAATCACAACAGCCAATGGATCGTTTGGTTTGTGGAGATGTTGGATTTGGAAAAACAGAAGTCGCCATCAGAGCCGCATTCAAAGCCGCAGACAACAGTAAACAAGTGGTTGTGCTAGTGCCCACTACCATCCTAGCTTTTCAGCATTTTAAGACTTTTTCTGCACGTTTAAAAGAACTCCCAGTGCGAGTAGATTATTTGAATCGGTTTCGCACTACAAAAGATAAAAATCTGATTTTACAGGATTTGGCAGAAGGCAAAATTGACATCCTAATTGGAACACATCAACTGGTAAATAAAAATGTAGTTTTTAAAGATTTGGGATTACTTATTGTTGATGAAGAGCAAAAATTTGGAGTCGCAGTAAAAGAAAAAATACGTTCCTTGAAAGCAAATATTGATGTATTGACATTAACGGCGACACCCATTCCCAGAACCTTACAATTTAGTTTGATGGCAGCTCGTGATTTGTCAGTTATTGCCACCCCTCCTCCCAATCGATTTCCCATAGAAAGTGAAGTTGTTCGTTTTAGCGAAACACTTATTCGGGATGCAATCATGTATGAATTACAACGCGGGGGACAAGTCTTTTTTATTCATAACCGAGTAGAAAACATTACGGAAGTTGCAGGCTTGGTGCAGCGTTTGATTCCCGATGCAAGAATTGCAATCGGTCATGGCCAAATGGAAGGAACAAAACTAGAAAAAACCTTATTGAGCTTCATGCAAGGAGATTTTGATATTCTGATCGCCACTACCATTATCGAAAACGGGTTGGATGTCCCAAATGCCAACACCATTTTTATCAATAATGCCAATAATTTTGGACTTAGTGACCTACACCAAATGCGTGGACGTGTAGGGAGAAGTAATAAAAAAGCTTTTTGTTATTTTATTACTCCCCCCCATAGTGCGATGAGTAGTGATGCACAAAAAAGAATCAAAACTATTGAGCAATTCTCAGCAATCGGATCCGGTATTCAGATTGCGATGAAGGATTTAGAAATTCGAGGTGCAGGAGATTTATTGGGAGGAGAACAAAGTGGATTTATCAATGAAATGGGTTTTGAAACCTATCAAAAAATCCTCCAAGAAGCCATTGACGAATTGAAAGAAAATGAGTTTAAAGAACTCTATCAAGACGAGGCAAATGATCAATTAAAATCTTACGTCAAAGAAGTACAAATTGACACCGATTTGGAATTATTTTTTCCTCACGATTATGTCAATATTGTGAAAGAACGACTTTCCCTCTACCAAGAGTTGAGTCAGTTAAAAACCAGCATAGAGTTGGATGATTTTGAAAATAAAATTACTGATCGTTTTGGTCCTCTGCCGGAGCCTGCCATTGAACTTTTGGAAAGCATGAAACTCAAATGGGTAGCCACACAATTGGGAATGGAACGCTTGATTATCAAGAGAGGAAGTTGTATTTGCTATTTTATTTCAGATCAACAAAGTGACTTTTTTCAAACAGAAGCGTTTACTTTTCTGCTTTCCCAAGTACAAAAAGCACCCGATCGCATTAAACTGAAGGAGAAAAACACTCCAAACGGATTAAAATTACTTTTGGCGATTCAATCAAT
>Ga0228662_1000245_pt1 | contig 29967 bp, 43 predicted proteins | sample 76DmetaG_FD_183173 | JGI IMG/M metagenome (GOLD analysis project Ga0228662, IMG submission 183173) | Seawater microbial communities from Monterey Bay, California, United States - 76D | ecosystem: Environmental > Aquatic > Marine > Coastal | place: USA: California | collected 2016-11-10
TGGCTCAATTACGGACGCTATAGGAATTACTGACAGTAATAATGACGGCACTTGGTGGTCAAGGCTCTTGGGAGGTTAATCGTGGCTAGATTCGGACAACAATTTATACAGGGGCTTTTGCAACCCGCTTATCAACAAGGGATGTTTACTGCTGCACAGCAACTTGGGGCAAGACCTAGGCAGATGGCAGAAAAACGTCAGGAACAACAAATGTTGGGTGGCTTGGTCCCCGGTACTCCTGAGTACAGCGAAGCTTTAGCAAAACTTCAGATGCAGCGTGGGCAGTTAACTGAAGCCGCTACTACAGGTGCTGCCGCTGGTTTACAACGACAAGCAGCAACCCAAGCTGCTCAAGAAACGGCAACAAAAAGTCGTTTAATCGGTGCAGCTCTTAAGAAAGCTAGAGACGACAACTCAATAGAAAACTACTCATCAGAAGCAGCTAGGATTACTAGCATGACTGCAGAACAACTTATGGAGTACTTGGGGCCTAAAGATCCTGTGTATACACAACTGGTTCAAGGGGCACGTTACCTAAAAGACGGTAAAGTTGTTGTGGGATCTGAGACTCCTGAAAAAACCCGTGAACCAAAGTACGAGTACGTTAAAAACAAAGAAGGAAACAAAGTAGCTACTTTTAAAGACGGACAATATGTAGAAACGATTAATATTGAAGGCATGGACGAAAAAGGTGAAGATTTAGACGCCCGTATATCCTCTATTCCTCAAATTGTTACTGCAATTAGTGATATTGATAATCTTTTAGAAAAAGACGATCTTCCTGAAGGCGTTTGGGCACAATTAACTAGGTATATAGGTGGGACGGAAGCTTTAGACACAGAAGCAGAGTACAGTCAGCTTAAAAATCTTTTGGGTTTAGAAGAAATAGCGATGCTTAAAAAGTTAGGCGGCGGGAGTACTGGTCTCGGTGCTGTTTCTAATATTGAATTACAGTCCTTACAAAACAAACTAGCTTACTTAAACACTATTACTTCTGAAGAGTTACAAAGGGAAGCCCTGACTGATATAAAAAGGCACTTTACAGTACTTAAAAACTTAGCGGCAGGGACCCCGTTTATAGAATCTATTCCTTGGGACGATCAAGAAACGAACAAAATGTATAGAGAAAGTGGTTTTACGAGGGCTCCAAACGGTATTGTAGTTTATCGACAACCGGGTAGCGACGCAGTTAGATATTACGATCCAGAAAAGAAGAAATTTATGCCTTACGAAGGAAGTTAAAATGGCTTACACTAAAGAAGAGTTAGAAACAGCTATTTCAGCAACCGGAGGACTAGCTCCTACGCCTTCCGTTGTAAAAAAAGAAGGTCCGCTGTCTTTTGAGGACGTTGAGGCGGCTGTAGCGGCAACACAAGAACAACTTGCTACAGACAATTTCAATTCTGCTCAAAAACCAGAAGAAGAGAGTTTTATTGAGCAAGTTCTTGGAGGTCCTTTACAGAGATCGGGAGAGCGCTTGTCTGCTATGGGTGGTCGAATAATGAACACCCTTGAGTCTTATGGCCCCGAAGCAACAAGAGCGTCTGTGGAAGCTTACGCCGCTGGTTTACCTCGGCCTGATTCAGGCCCTACAACAGACGTAGCTTCTGTTTTACTTCAAACTGTAGCGGAACCTGTTTCTATTTTCTTTGATTCAGCAGGAGAAGCTTTAGTTTTTGGCGCAGAACAAGGAATAGGTTTAGTTACAACAGACGAACAACGTCAAGAAGCTATGCGACAGTTTACAGAGATGTTGCAAACTCCAGCAGGCAATTCCTTTTCTCAAGCGGTGGTAGGAACAGCAGAAGCATTAGAGTCGTGGGCCGAAAAGTATCCAAACGAGGCCGCTAACCTAAGAGCTTTAGCAGATGTAAGTGGCATGAAAGGGTTTAAGGAAATGTTTTCAAAGGCTGTCGGACCAGTGACAGACCAAACTATCCCTGCGCCTAAACAACCTTTCAAGCTTTCTAAAATAGGCTTGAGAAAAGTTAATGAGCCTTTGAAAGGCGAAGATAGAAACTTATGGAATCTTGCGTTTAACTCTGGAGTAAAGACAGAAGAACAAATAGATAGGAACATACCTACTGCACTAAGAGGTTTTGAAACATTAGCTTCTAAACAAGAGTTAGACACCGTTGATGTTCTTAAAAGAGCAGGCATACAAGGGAAGGCAAACCCCTTGTCTGCACACAATAAATTAAAAACTTACTTAGACAAGTTAGACGAAAGGTTAGTTAACATCTCTAGAGGTGCTGACGCATCTATAAAGGTAGATCCTAAAAATCTTAAATCAAAAGTTTCGGAAAAGTTTAGAACTTTTGTAACTGAATATCCCGGATCTTTTGACAGCCCTAGACAGGCAAACAAGACTATTAATAAGTACATGAATCAGTACATGGCTTTTACAAAAAAACACGGTTATAGTGTAAAAGGCCTTAGAGACGCTAGAATAGACTTTGATAACTGGTTAGAAGGACAGGGAGTTTCTTTAGGTAAGGCAGCTACGGATTTAAAATCACAGGCTGGTCGAATTGTAAGAGAGTCTGCAAACGAAGAAATTATACAGATTCTTCCGGAAGCTGGTGATTTATTAAAAGAAATGAATCTTGGTCTAAAAGTAAAGCCATTAATTTACAAAAAAGCATCAGAAACAGCAGAAACAGCATTAGGAAGATACCTTCAAATATTTAAATTAGATTTTCTTTTAGGAAGAACGGCATCTTCTCAGGCAATCAACTTTGTACCTTCAGTAGCCATTGCTGCTCTTGTTTCTCCCGGTTATTTTGTAAAAAGACTAGCTAATCTTTCCTACGCTGACAAAGGCACTGCTAAATTCCAGTACGCCGTAAGAGATGCTATAAAGGCTATGGAAGCAGGTGCTAAAAAAGCGACAGACAAAGACACACTTAAAGCATGGAACGCAGATAAGGTTATTGTGTACACTGCATTAAGAGAAGCTGCACAAACTTTGGCAGAGCAAGAGGAGCAGGCTGAAAAAGAAGAAAAAGAGCGCTAGAGACGCTCTAGTACCCACTTCAGACCCATGATCTCACCCCGTATCTCGTTATTTCGGGCAGCGGGGATAGACCTATGTAGCTTGTTCTCAAGAACCCTTATGCGTATCTCAATATCACGTTTAATGTTCATAAACACACCTTGAAAGAACGGGGGCACTAAGGCCCCCTTTTGTTTACAACTCGCAGTTATTACCTGTACAAGCCAACTGTTGCGACCCTTCAGTCATGTCAGAGTTCTCAGAGATGTTCCAGTCGATGATCTCAGGAAACTCCTCCTTCAACTTCTCATACGTCTCTAGATCAATAGGTTCATAAGGAGCCTGTTGGTACGTATGTTCAGAGTACGGTAAGAACGACACACCACTGATCTTGTCGAACTTGTTGTACAACCACTGACCCACCTCAAGGAACTCGTCGTCACGGTAGTAACACGTCATTGACGGCTTATGTTCACACCAGAAGTCCTGATAGATCTCCCAAAGCTCAAGTTGCTCCATAGCACCCATCTCAGAGGCCACCACAGCCCCCTCAGGCGACTTTATGGGGAAGGAGAATACCTTGGTAGTGGGTGACATTACGTCGTCCTCTACAGGCACTCCAGCGGCTTCTAGGACTTGACAGAGCGGGTCTCTTGCGTCTGCTCTAACTCGTCTAATGTACTGATCTGCATATCTAGGGTGGATGCCAGATGCAGAATCAACCAACTGACTAACAGTACCGGAAGGTTTAACAGCAGTAATGGCAGTAGACAGATTAATGCCAAGCTTGTTAGACCATTCCGCATTAGTACTAATCGCTTCCTCTTTGAGAGCAATGAGCCACTCCTTAAGTTTTTCACGGTCTTCCCTCCCTGACAACACAGCGTGATCCATGATGCCTGTTAGTGATACACCTAGTAGTGCTTCTTCTTCTGTATTCTTCTGCCACACCTTACGAAGGTAGCGGAAGTCGGTTAGCGTAGCCTGAAGAGACCCAAGGATAGCTGCAACACGAACTTTTCGTTTGAGGTCCGACAGCGTATCTCCTGCCCTGACAACAACTTCCGATAGATTGCAGAACTGGTAGGGCCTGAGGATGATCTCTGAGCATGGATTAGTTCCAAAATCATAGGTAGCATCTCGTCGCTCATTCTTTGCAGCTTGCTTTTGACTTGCGACTCTAGAGAACATTCCTCGTTCTCCGGAGCGGGACTCGTATAAACTTTTCCACTCATTTAAAAACGCCTCAAAGTCTGGCTTCTCTGTATAACATGCTGAGTTGTTCGCTAGTCCCCGTTGAGGGTTATCTTGCCACCACTGGCCTGACTTGCATCGTCGGAGTCTATCGTCAGTGAGGTTAGACAGACTGATGAGAGCGGACCTGCGTACACCGCCGACGACGACGATCTGTGCAATCTTACAGCAGAGATCATGACATTCGATGGAACTAAGTTTACGTCCAGCAGCCTCCCGAAAGACGCTGACTGTGAAGTTGAACAGATCGACAAGAGGCTCTGGACCAGATGCTCTACCTCCGAAGGTTTTAAGGGTTGCCCCTGCAGATCGTACTCCAGACACGTCCCATTTTGGAAGTTGGCCTGAATACAACAAGCTAACAAGTTCCCGGTAAGCTTTAGCCCATCCAATTTTACTATCGGCGACATGTATAACGGTATCGGTATCATGGAATTCCTCTGCTACTTCTGGTAATTTTGTTACGTACTGACGCTCTACACTAAAGCCCACTCCAGTGCCACACATGAGGACGTACATCATCTCGTCAAATGCTTTAGGGTGGTCAATAGGCATGTAGGAGCAGTTAAACCCAGCTACGTTGTCACGGTCCAGTGCTTCTCCAGCAGTCATGAGTGCTCGCATGGAGGGCATAACACCCATGTCATGAATGTCTGCAAAGATACCGTTAGCCTGCTCTAGTGTTAGCTTACCCTTCTCAATCCAGAAGCTTAAGTAACGGTCAATTGTTTCTTCCCAAGTCTCACGACGTTGCTCCTCTGGTAGGTAACGTGCGTAGCGTGACTTGTGTATGTACTGTTGATATGCGTCCATTAATTTAGTTCCTTAATTAGTCGTTCGATGTACCAGCGACACTTCCGTAGATCTTCGATTGGTTTACCTTTGTAGTCATAGCGCCAGAGGTACTTCAGTGCATTTCCCTTGAGATAACCATTGAACTCATGTTCAGGCATGGACGCTTTGATTGCTTCGATGGCTTCAATTGCTCCTTTATTGTAGTGGTCAGGTTGCTCCACAGGGTCTACCTTCTTTGGTTTCCTGATGGACAAGTTGTTTAGTGCAGTAACTGTGTCCCACTCTTCAGGAGTCGCTTCATCAATACTCATTCTCTTCTTCCTCTAGCTCTTGTTCAAACACATCTAGTCTGTTGATTAGCTTGTCCTCAAACCTGTCCAGCATTTCTTCTGAGGTTATCTGTAGGGCCTCCAGCAGGTCGTCTGGGTCAAAGGTTTTCAAGAGGCGTTCCTTAACTTCCTCTAGTGTTAGTGACATAGTTAATCAACTCCTGTAATGTCTCTATATTATACCATAGTATTCCTTCTTTGTCACACCATTGTGCCATTGTCATTTTGGCACCTTTTCGTATCTTTTTGTTGGGCGACATCAGAACAAACACTAGCTCTTGTCCTTCGGGGAGACTGTCTCTAACACTGGTGTACTTCTTCGTGTCTCCGTCCCGAAAATATCCTTTGCATTCAACAAGAGTACCGGAAGCATTATGTACGAAATCAGGACGGTAAGACCGACTAATAACGTAAGGGACCGTGAATGGTTCATAATCAAAATCCTTCAGTATCTTGCTGACATCTTCTTCGAACGTGCTTCTAAATGCTGATTTCTTGGACCTTCGGCTCATTGACCACCTCCGTTAAAAACCTTGGACCTGTTGAATAAGAGAAGGCACGTAGACCGGGCCAACAAGCTTTCTTGTACGCACAGTACGAGCAACCGATGTCCAACTTCATGTTACCACTCTTGCCATCTGGTTTTGGCTCGTAGCACTGCTTTGGCGGCTCCTGTTCCTCTACCATTAACTGTACGTGCTCAATGCGGTCTGTGATGTCAAACCCTATCTTCTCGTACACAGGGGCTTGAGTGTCCTCCTGATCGTACATGAGGTACGTTAGGTGTCCATTTTGTTTGTCCATCGCAAGCCAGCCAAAAGTTGTCTGACCCTCTGCCTCTGCATATCCTTTAATTTGAGCGACGTATCCAAATGGATCATCGTAAGCCAGAGTACCGTCTTTGAATTTCTTAAACCCGTACGACGAAACACTCTTAACGTCTGTGACAACACCGTCAATTTTGCAGTCCATAGAACCCGTAATACCCTTAATTTCACACTGCTTCTGTTCGGCGGTAACCTCATGTCCTGATGCCCTCGTTAGGAATAGTAATAGTTCTTCAATCAGATGGCCGTAAAGGAACTTAACAAGAGTATGTCCTTGCATCTCCTCTGACTTCTGAACATTGTTGTAATGGTTCCATAAGAAGCGGTCTCCCTTGCCTATGTTGGACATACGTAGCTTACGACCGTCCCAAGCACGTCTCTGTCCAAACTCCTTACGCATAAGGTCCTTTACGTTTTCACCGAATTGGTCTATGCACTCTTCGATGTCAACGTCTTTGTCTACTCTCTTGGTCTTAACAAGTTTGTAGATGTCGTCTACTAATGTATATACATTCTTCATTGATACTTCCTTACTAGACCTGAGACAACCTCTTGGGCTTGCTCTGGTGTGCATTTAAACCACTCACTACGCCTTTCGTACAACTTTTGTAGTTCGCTATGGGCTTCTGACTCTGCAGCACGTCTATCGTTAACGTCCCAACTATAGTTTAACATATAATCTCTAAAAGGGGAAGACGTTTGGTACCCATTCAGTCTATCTTCTGCCTCCACAGCCATTCCAACCTTAACCCAACTACAAAAGTTAGGGTTTGTAATAACATAAACCTGACCTTCTGTACTGCTTTCGTACTTCTCAAGACTGCTAAAGGCAGCGTCCTCAAAGGTCTTGTACTTCCCCGGTTTATGTAAAGGATGAGACTTCGGAACAAACTTACCATTTACAAACATTCTTGTTTTATTCCTATTTTGGTGAGTCCTGTTGTACTCACTTTTGCAGGATTTACAGTAATCTTGTCTTCCGTCTTTACGTGAAGAGCTTTTGCTAAATTTAGTTACCTCTTTTTCTTCACCACATTTTGAACACTGTTTAGTTAAGATCATCAGTGCGTCTCCGCCCATGTTGTGCCGACTTTGTATTCTCCGTCAAGGGGGCATCTAAGGTTATACTCCACGCCTGCCGCCTTGAGGCATTCGACTGCGAGCCAGCCATACTTCTCTGCTTGGTCTGCAGCCACCTCCGATTGTACTTCGTCATGAATGTTACCTATGAATTTGTAGTTAAGCTTCCACTGCTGTGCGTAGTCGTCCAAGATCACCAGTGCTTTTTTCATTACGATTGCACCTGCTGCTTGGAGCAGAGTATTCAATGCAGCATGTTCAGATCTAACTCGTAATCTTCGACCATCAAGTCCCCTGAGATAGCCTCGCTGAGATGCTCTAGTAACCCGTTCTCGTAGACTTTCAAGAGCAGGTGTATTTCGTAGAAATCGTTGCTTAAGATCTGCGCCGTCTCTTGCGCTTCCTCCAACGATACTTCCAATTTTTGAATCTCCTGCTCCGTAGAGGAAAGCGTAGATGAAAGTCTTTGCTTGAGGTCTTGTTTCAAGGCCAGCAGCCATTTGGTTTCTTGTATGAATGTCTTCTGTGAGAAGGACATTGGTAAACTCCTTGTCGTCCATGTAGTGCGCCAACATTCGTAGCTCAAGGCCACTAGCGTCGAAACCTACTAGCTTCTTCCCTTCAGGTACAGTCCAGCAGGAGCGACACTCGTGTCCGTAAGGACTGTGGCTTGCTGGGACTTGGGCCATATTGGGACTCTGATGTGTCATGCGTCCAGTGACTGCTCCGTTACTGATGACACGGCCATGTACTCTGCCGTCCTCCTGAACAGCCTCTAACCATGAATGTACTTGCGCATATCGCTTTTGAAGAGTAAGGTACTCCAAAACTTTTCCTGCCTCAGGGACGTGGTTGTTCTCCTTAAGCGTCTTTTCATCGACAACAGGCTTTCCGCTTGGCGTCTTCTCGTTCCACTTCGCACCCTTAGTTGCAAGTCGTTCTGCAACTTGTTGTCTGGACCCAACATTGAAAACTGTAACTTTGTCCTTAAGTCGTTTCCCTGTCTTCTCAGAAATCCTTTCTTCGACAATGGGCGGGAACATCTCTTGTAGTTCGGCTTCAATTGCATTCATGCCTTCCTTGAATGTTGCACATAACTCATTAGCCAATTGCTGATCTAAGACCCAACCATTGCGCTCTTGTTGTTGGACTGCAAACTGAACCTTGTGTTCCAATTCGATACACTTAGGGTCAAAATCTTGCATGTCCTTGACAAGCTGCTGATGTACTGCTTCTGTAACTGCTACGTCCTGTATGCAGTAGTCAATCATAGCGGGAGACAAACACGACCAGTCGTCATGGTCACCCTTTGGGAAGCCCAAGGTTTCACCCCAAGCCCTCAACGAGTGTCCACCCTGTCTGCTTGGGTCAAACAAACGTGACAACACCAGTGTGTCCACTACCCTCTCAGGAGCCACAGAAAGCCCCCAGAGACGCTTTAGCACTGGGAGGTCATAACCTATCAGGTTGTGCCCACAAACGCTCACAGAGCCAGCCAGAGCCTCACAGAGGGTACTACAGTTGGTATGTACCTGTGAAACACCGTTCTCCCGTGTTACAACGCACCAAATGGTGTCAGGAGTTAAACCGTTGGCCTCAAGATCAAGGTAGATCAAAAGTCTGCTCCTACTTCAGGGTTAGCTACTTCTGTCATTCTTCCGGTACTTCTGTCGTACTGTAAGTAACACGCCGGCCCAGTTTCACCGGTGTAACGATTCTTCAGGACTCGAACAGTAGTCGTGTTCCTGATGTCTTCGTTAGCGTTCTGCTGGTCACGCTCCATACCAATCACAATGTCGGACAGTTGTGCAATCGCTTGTGACCCACGTAGTTCACCCAAAGATATCTGAGCACCGTCCTCGTGTGCCTTACCTTGGGATCGACGAAGGTGTGACACGAGGAACAGACCAATGCCTGTCTCTGCCACAAGCGTACGTAACTTGGTCATGATCTCGTCAATGGCCTTACGCTCGTCTCCGGACTCTTGGGAAGACACGACGATGGACAAGTGGTCCAGTACGACGTACCTGCAGTCAAGCGCTTTTGCCATGTAGCGAACACGGGCGAGCAAGTTGTCTGCTGAAGTAGACCCCCAATGGTCGAATAAGTAGTAACGTCCTGTGCCCAGTGTGGCCTCCCAAAAAGGTCGAAGTTGGTCCACAGGCGTGTCCTCTTCCAAGTGTAGGGGCCTGTTTGCCGCCACCGACATGATACCAAGGCTTGTTCGGGCCAGATCTTCCTCAAGCGCCAAGACTCCAATATTGCCTTCGCATCGGCGTAATAGATCGTACTCAATTTCTCTGATAAATTGGGACTTTCCCATACCACTGCCGCTTGTGATCGTGACCAACTCATAAGGTCTATGTCCCCTAGTTATATGATTGAGGCCCTCCCAAGGGTACGGGATGGACTTCACCTGTCTTTTCTCTACCAGAGTGTCCCATGTTTCAGTACCTGCCACAATGCCATCAGGTCGGTAAACTTTCGCATTCCACCATGCTTGCGTAAAGTCCTTAACCCTGTTAGCCATGAGCATGTCACTGGCGTCCTTCACAGGAAGTTTACAGATTCTTAGCTTGTTAGGACTAAAGAGGTCCTTAACTTGCTCCAGAGCCGCATCTCCTGCTTTGTCATTGTCGAAACAAATAACTATGTTTTCGTATGACTCAAGCCACTCTAGCTGTTCTTTAATTTCCTTGGCGGCATTACTAGCACCTGACCGTAGGGAAACCACGTCGTACTGTTTGTTAAACATCTCGTACACACTAAGTGCGTCGAGTTCTCCTTCGGTGATTGTGATGTACTTATTACCGCTACACTGCTGCTGTCCAAAGAAACCAGCACCGGACATGTCTCCGGTTGCGTGGAATCCTTTGGTTTTTACGTCACGCACCTTAGCTGCACACACTTCCCCTGACTCGCCGTTGTAGTAAGGATAGTAGTGCTTTTGAATCTCCCCTGTGCTGGAGTACTCAACGGTAACACCAAAGCGGCTACAGGTTTCCTGCGATAGTCTACGCTGGGGTATTGCCGCTACTACACCACCCATGTTCAGGGGTTTAGCTTTTGGTAGTTCTTGAGTCGTCATTGGTGTTTCACCGTCTCCAAATACATGGTAGTCACAACCGGAAGCAAAACAGTGCCGGCCTCCGTTGTCGTAGATAGCGAGAGCGTCCGAAGAACCACACTCCGGACAACTCTCGTGTCTAAGAAACTTAGAAGTCTGCGGCATCGCCCACAGCCATCTCAGCTTCCTCAAGGACTTTCACTGCTTCGAGATAGGTTGACACACCGTGTACTGGATGTGCTGGCCCAAGCTTGTACTTGAGACGTACCTTAGAATTGTAAGGAATCTCACCACCGTAAGGGTTACCGTCTTCGTCAAAGCTTTTTACGTCGTACTTAGATTTAAACTTACGTTGTTTAGCGCCTTGGTAGTCTTTGATCTTGACCCCCATTGCGGACAACGCCGAGGCGTCATCTTCAGTCATAGTAATGGTCAAAGAGTACTGACCAGTGTCCTGCCCATTGAATACGTCATGTTGGGTTAGGTTACTAAAGTTAACTACGCCTTCGATTGTTGCTGCTGTCATGGAATAATCTCCGTTATCGTTTCATGATTGCGTTATTGCATATCATACTAATAGTATACACTAAATGAATTTACCTGTCAAAAAAGAATCTATGATCTGCACACAAGTGTACATAATGAACATCATAAACCCTATACCCCCAGCAGGACAGATCACATTGGCTTTCCACGGGTTGTCCCGTATCCACTGCTCTAACTGCTGTTCCGTCATCATAGTATGTTTACGTACTCTTGATTAATGATTGTCTGCACATGGACGTACCCTTCGGGCCAGTACGTGTAGGACTCTGCGAGTGCCTTGGCTGTCCTACGTACTGACTCCTCAAAGTGCTCGTGCATCCCTAGTTCGTCCTTACAGTACCAAAAGGGTATACGTAGGACTGGCTCCGCTGGCCCTCGTTCCTCGTAGTACACAACGATTTCAGCGTCGTTACCTATGGGTCCCTCATTGCCAAAGTGCTTCGTGTGACCGTTCTCTGGTTGTTTCACTGTTCACCCTCCGGTAGTTCGTCACTGGCTAGGAACAAGATCTTGTCCAGTGTGGACTTGGTCATGACCACATTACCCCGGTCGTCCAAAGAAATCTCTAGGTCCTTACGTAGCACAAAGGGTATACCACCCCAAGGGTCGGCCTTCATGATGTCATTGGTCACTGTGCGGGCTTGTGTGTAGCCTAAGCAGTAGATGGAGTAGTCACCCCCGTCGACCACGTAGATACTCTTTTCGTCTATCAGCATAACTTAAGTTGCTCCTTAGGTTTAACTACTACTGTTTACTTCTTTAGTTTACTTCTTAGATATATACCTTAGAAGAGGGTATCACAATCTTCGTCATTTGTAAATACCTCATTAGGGTAGTTTGTCACAAAAGTATCGTTATCTACTTCGACAGAACCAGAAGCATGAATACAATAGTTGCACATATCAATAAAGTCACCGTTTGCGTCCTTCTTTGTTAGTTCAGTATCGTCTAAAATTACATTACAAGCTTTACAACGCATCTCGCCAGTACTCCCCATGTATCTCAATCATTAGTTTCTCTAGGTGTCTAGTGTTGAGCCTAGAGTATTTGCGTAAGCAGTCCATACGAAACATTTCAGTTTCAAATTCTACTATATGTTCTACCATGGCTTGGTCCATGGGGTCCTTTGTTGGACCTGAGTTGTCGTCTAAAGCGCCGCTGTCAGTAGCGTACTCGTCAATGGTCATTTCTTTTTCTCCTCTTTAAAAGTATATCCACCATAGCAAAAGTAAACTTGATACCCAAGACACAAACGACAGTCCAGCACAGTATATCAATGTACCCCACCATAAGCCCTTTGCATCCGTTGTATTAATTCGTCTATTACTTTCTGTTCCTCCTCCTTCCAAGCTTCGGAATCATCAAGACCGTCGTAATGATCGGCCTCAAGGTCATCATAATAGCTATCGTGTGCAATCTCCCAAGATTCCCTAGGCATCGTTATCCCCTTTGATTACAATCCAAACTGCTCCAAGTATACAGCAAAACCAAAGTAAAAACAATACGCTTGTCTCCATCAGTCAAACCTCGCTACCTTTTGATTACCTTTGTTATCGGTAAGCCCTACGATTGCATAAGGATAAACCCAAAGGGTAAACCCAAGCTTGTCAATACGTGCCAGAGGCTCAAGGGGATCGTCTTCATCGCTGGACGATATATAAGTACCCTTGTCGTCTACCGTACCCTCAAAGGGGTACACAAAGCCGCCATAATGATATAGGTCGTCCATCTTGTCAGCGACTGACTGTATGGATTGCCCTTCAATGTACAGTGATCGTTCGAAGAAGTGCGGAAGCAGTCCTAAGGCCTCAATGGATGTCCTATCGTCTAGCATTTCAACTATCATCGTTTAATTCTCCTTTTGCGTGGTCCACGTCACAGTCGCATAGTATAGCGGCACCGTCGTAAGTCTTGTATATGCCCCATGACGGCTCACTAGGGTAATCTGCTACCCTTACCGCTGTCTTAGCGATCAAAGTGTCCTCAAAATACTTGCCGGTGATCTGGCACATGTAGAATGTTTTCATACAAAATTTTTCCTTATTTCTTGATTAGGGTATAGCTTTTTAGCTTCGCTTAAGCGCTGTTTAAATTTGTCATGAGTGTAAGCCCAAGCAATCATTTCCCATTTACCGTTAATTTCTACATAAGCTTTGTACGCTTCAGGTATCATTTGTCACGCTCCTTTTTATCAATGTAAATAAACAAGGGCGTGAGTATACCACAAACCCCAAGTAATAACACCACGTCAAACCATGGTTGCCATTGTTCTATCATCACGCCACCCTCGCTATTATGTCGTTTTGTTTCTTAACCATGCTCTTACCATGCCCAATGTAACACACAAGTGCGACATCCTTTGACCAGCATGCCCTACAAGGCCCGCATTTGCCCTCTCGTGAATAAGCTTCACAAACTAGGGCATCCCCTGGCACATTGTCCAACGTCGCTATGGTGGACGTTTGGGGGCCTTCTACGGTGTCTCCGGTTATGCTGTCAGACGATAGGCGAACCACTACGTTTGGCAATGCTTCCATTTGTGCGAACACTGGGCGAAACTTGGCGAATTTGTGCATCCGTGTAGGTAACCAATGGTTGCACCACGGTGTGCGCTTCATTACTTCCAAGAGTTTGTTAGCAAGGCGTACGTCGTACACGTCACCACTGTCGAACCATCGAAAGTACCGGTCGTTGTCTAGCTCTGCCACCATATCATCGACCCACTGGTCTCGCTTCCAGTCCTCACGGTTGTGTTCTCTGGGCGCTTTGACGTTCGGGTAGCGATAGTTGCCCCTTGTCGCATAGCATCCCGAACAAGCGTCCACTAATGACCCGTCACGTTTCTTTGAACCGGGGCATGTGTCGAGCGCTTGCAGTGACCACGAGCGACCCGGCATTTTTGAGGCCTTTGATAGTTTAATCATTACGCATATCTCCGAACTAATGAATCATAAATCGCTTTACCGTTAGACGACAGCGACTCGTAATTATACATATGCCTCACAGCATAGGAAGGCACAAAGCGCATTTGGTTTAGTTTCGCTTGCATGCGCATCTCTGGGCTATTTTGCCCGTTCATATAGTCACGAGCATAACAGTAGTACGCCTCGCAAATGTCCCATCGGTCAAAATACATAATGCCACCTTTTGGTTGTCTTATACGCCGAAAGCCCCGCATAAGCGAGGCCCAAGGGTTGACCGGCTGTTACCGGTCGTCGATGGATACGTTCACTGGTCGACCCTTCTTATGCTCAATGTAGAGCGACCAAAGCCCACCGGTTAGGTTGTGGTAGCACTCGCCTTGGTTATAGCTGAAGGGCTTGCTTAGAATCTTACGCTTACGAATGATGACTGAACGACCTAGGATTTTTGATGTGGTTACGTTTTCCATGTTGATGCCCTCCTTGGGCTTTTGTAGGCCTTGGCTTGATTGCCTTGGCTTGAGTTCATAATGCCACAGTGAGACTTAAGTGCAACATTTATTTTGTGTGAATATTTACATTAATTATTTGTTGACTGCTTTTGTCGTCTTGTGTTACTCGCATGCGCACACGTTATGAAAGGCCTAAAGGGTCCAACATAAGTCCACACACTTGTCAACCCCAAATATGCAAAAACTCGAATAAACTTTAGTTGATGCCCTAGCATACCCCAAGGTTAAAACCCCGTGAGCGGCTTCTGAGGGCGTCTCAGGGCCATGTGGATAAACCTGTGGATAACTTAGGTTGACCCTGTGGAAAACCTGTGGATAACCTGTGCATAACTTTATCCACAACCCTAGAGTTATCCACAGGATGTCCACAGGATAAACACAAGTTGTCCACAACCTGTGGATAAACTGTTGATAACCTGTGGATAACCTGTGGATAACTTGCCCAAAGGTGGACTAAAGTTTGACCGGGGGAGGGGTATTTGTAGTTGTTATTGTTGTTGTAGCCACTTAGGCACAAAATAAGGTAAAATTAGAAAAATTAAGTAAAAATAAAAGCAGTATAACCTCTTGTTTTTACTCAAGTTTCAATAGTCCCAGGAATTAACCTAAAAATGGCTTGACTTTCGTGTTAACTTATGTTATACTATAGTCATATTAAGGGATAATTTTTTTCATGACCACAGAAGTTAAAAAAAGAGGTCGTGGCAGACCCCGGAAGTCCGAAGTAGCCGCTGTAAAGCCCGGTAACAAGGGTGTAGTAGGCCGACCAAAGGGTGACGCAGCGATAATTAATGAGTACAAGGCTAGGATGTTGGCTAGTCCTAAGTCTCGTAAGGTCCTAGAGACTATTTTTGATGCTGCTTTGGACCATGACCATAAGAATCAGGCTGCTGCTTGGAAACTTGTGATGGACCGTATACTACCAGTGGGTGCCTTTGAGAAGGACGTAGTAAAAGACAACGGTAGAAACGCTATACAGATCAACATTAGTGGTGTAGGTACTGCAGAGGTATCAACACCAGAGATAATCGAAGGAGAAGTAGTAGATGAGTCTTAAGCATTTTACTAGAGAAGAATTCGATTGTCAGGTCTCCGGAACCAACAACATGGAACAAGAGTTCCTAGAGAAGTTAGACGAGTTAAGGGCGTACTGTGGATTTCCTTTTGTGATTACTAGCGGATATAGACACCCGACACTACATCCAATAGAGTCAAGAAAAGATGTTCCCGGAACTCACGCCCAAGGGATCGCAGCGGACATAAAAATAACAAACGCTGCTGATCGCCTTAAGCTTGTACACTCCGCTTTGGCTCTAGGATTTACAGGTATTGGTGTTGCTTCTGACTTTATCCACGTTGACACCCGTGGTACAACACCTGTTATGTGGACATACTAATGTTATATACAAAGAACAAGAACCTGACAGATACTAGTACGCAAGAGATTGTTACTATTCCTAATGGTTACGTTGCACATTGGAACATGGCGTTTATTGCTAACTTGCATAACTCAACTAACGACATTACGTTGTTTGTAGACAAGCCTAGCCCTACTCCAGATGTGTATATTTATAACGGTACTAACATATCGTCAAAAGAAAACTTACTGATTGATGGCAATGCAGTATTTGTTCTACAGCCGGGAGACGTTATTAAAGCAGCAGCAGGTAGTGCAGGTAACATCGAAGTAGTCGTTACGTTTGACTTGTTAGAAGCACCAGCGGTATTTAATAATTTCAATGGATCTTAATATAGAACTACTGCCTTGGCAACAAGATGTCTGGGCAGACGACACAAGATTTAAAATAGTAGCTGCTGGACGACGTACAGGCAAGTCTAGGTTAGCAGCATGGTTATTAATAGTTAACGCACTTCAGGCAGACAGAGGCCATGTATTTTACGTCGCACCTACTCAGGGACAAGCCAGAGACATCATGTGGCAAACCTTGCTTGAACTGGGACACCCTGTTATCGCTGGTAGTCACATTAATAATCTGCAAATTAAGCTTGTCAACGGTGCTACCATCAGCCTTAAAGGTGCCGACAGACCAGAAACAATGCGAGGTGTCAGCCTCAAGTTTCTAGTCATGGACGAATACGCTGACATGAAGCCAGAGGTATTTGAGCAGATCTTGAGACCTGCCTTGGCTGACCAAAAGGGATGTGCAATGTTTATAGGCACACCTATGGGAAGGAACCACTTTTACGAACTATACAAGTATGCGGAACTAGATGATGACCCTACGTACAAAGCTTGGCATTTTACATCTTACGATAATCCTTTACTTGACCCGTCAGAAATTGATATTGCTAAACGCAGTATGTCGAGTTATGCGTTCCGTCAAGAATTTATGGCGTCGTTTGAAGCTCGTGGGTCGGAAATGTTTAAAGAGGACTGGGTCTCTTTTAGCGAAGACGAACCTGAAATAGGAGACTACTACATTGCCGTTGACTTGGCAGGCTTTGAAGAAGTCAACAAAAAGAAAACTAAGAACTCCAAGCTTGACGACACAGCCATCGCCGTGGCTAAGGTCAATGAGCATGGTTGGTATGTTGACAATATCATATACGGTAGATGGTCACTTGACGAAACAGCAGCTAAGATATTTCAGGCCGTTAGAGATTACCGTCCCGTGTCGGTTGGAATCGAAAGAGGTATTGCTAAACAGGCTGTAATGTCTCCTCTGTTAGACATGCAAAAGAGACACGGTATGTTCTTTAGAGTAGAAGAGCTTACCCACGGTAACAAAAAGAAGACCGACAGAGTAATGTGGGCACTACAAGGTCGTTTCGAGAACGGCTACATTACATTAAACAAAGGTGAATGGAACAGTAGATTCTTGGATCAACTCTTTCAGTTTCCTGATCCTTTGACGCACGATGACTTGATTGACGCTTTGGCGTACATTGACCAACTGGCAAATGTAGCGTACGACTACGACTACGAAATTGAGGACCACGAAATCTTAGACGTGGTAGCAGGATACTAATATGGCAGAACTATACGAAGCAGACCCGTTGATGATTGAAGAATCTCTTGAAGACTGGGTTATTACTAAATGTGAAGATTGGAGGGATTACTACGAAAGCAATTATGAAGAAAGGTTTGAAGAATATTATAGATTATGGCGTGGTCAATGGGATCCTGCTGACAGCCAGCGTGGGTCTGAGCGTTCCCGTATTATTTCTCCTGCACTTCAACAGGCAGTTGAGTCTAATGTAGCAGAGCTAGAAGAAGCCACGTTTGGTCGTGGTAAGTGGTTTGACGTTAGTGACAACTTAGGAGACACTGAAAAGCAAGACGTGTTGTTCCTTCGTAACAAACTGACGGAAGACTTTGAAGACTGTATGGTACGTAAGGCTGTAGCAGAGTGTCTTATTAACTCAGCAGTCTTTGGTGTAGGCATTGGCGAAATTGTAATTGAAGAAATGAAGGAGATGGCTCCTGCTACTCAGCCTGTAATGGGTGGGGATCTTCAGGCAGTTGGTGTAAACATTACTGAACGAGTAAAAGTTAAGCTTAAGCCTGTACTGCCTCAGAACTTCCTGATTGACCCTGTAGCAACGTCTGTAGAAGACGCTATGGGCGTAGCAGTAGACGAGTTTGTTAGTCGTCACCAAGTAGAACTCCTGCAAGAACAAGGCGTCTATCGTGACACTTATGTTGGTTCTGCTGCTCCTAATACTGATCTTGAGCCAGACCAAGACCTTACAATTTACAATGACGACAAAGTAAGACTTACTAAGTATTATGGTTTAGTGCCACGAGAGCTTCTAGATGACGCTGTAAGCGACGATGAAGAAAAGCTAGTAGAAGAAGAAGGGCCGGACTCAAAGTACGTAGAAGCTGTTGTAGTGATTGCTAATGGCGGTATCCTACTTAAAGCTGAAGCTAACCCTTACATGATGCAGGACCGGCCAGTAGTTGCGTTTCCTTGGGACGTAGTACCCGGACGTTTCTGGGGTCGTGGCGTATGTGAAAAAGGGTACAACAGTCAGAAAGCACTTGACACTGAGTTAAGAGCACGTATTGACGCTTTAAGCCTAACTATCCATCCTATGATGGCTATGGACGCTACACGTTTACCAAGAGGCGCTAAACCTGAAGTACGTCCCGGTAAGATAATTTTAACGAGCGGAGATCCCCGTGAAGTTCTTCAACCCTTTAACTTTGGTCAAGTCAATCAAATTACTTTTGCTCAAGCTGGAGCCTTGCAACAAATGGTACAGCAAGCAACAGGAGCCGTTGACTCAGCAGGAATCGCTGGTAGTGTTAACGGCGAGGCTACTGCCGCTGGCATTAGTATGTCTCTTGGCGCTATTATTAAACGTCATAAACGGACACTGATTAACTTCCAGCAGTCTTTCTTGATTCCTTTTGTTAAGAAAGCAGCTTATCGTTACATGCAGTTTGATCCTGAGAACTACCCTGTAGCTGACTACAAGTTCAACGCAAGTTCTACTTTGGGTATTATTGCTCGTGAATACGAAGTAACACAGCTTGTTCAGTTGTTACAGACTATGGATCGACAGTCACCGCTGTACAACACATTGATTCAAAGCATCATTGATAACATGAACTTGTCTAACCGTGAAGAACTTATTGCGGCTATGCAACAAGCTATGCAGCCTAATCCTCAAGCACAACAGATGCAACAACAGACACAACAGTTGCAAATGCAGTTCCAGCAGTCACAAACTGCAGCACTGTCTGCTCAGGCTCAAGAGTCACAAGCTAGGGCTACTAAGCTGGCAGCAGAAGCAGCAGTCGTTCCTCAAGAGCTTGAGATTGACAAGATCAATGCTATTACACGTAACCTTAAGGAAGGTGACCAAGACGACAGAGAGTTTGAGCGTCGTATGCGTGTAGCAGAAACACTGCTTAAAGAACGTGAAGTAAAAGCTAGGGAGCAAGGTAACCAACAGGTAGAAAAACGTGGCGAAGAAACACGTCAGGCTGAACAAATGTTGATGCAACGTCTTAATCAAGAATGAACGTGGACCTAAAACTTACAGCCCTCTACGATAAACTACTGTCTAAGATACAGGCAGTAGAAGCTATTCGTGGTGAAAAGGGAGATAAGGGTGACCCCGGACCTACAGGTGAAAAAGGACCTAAAGGTGACAAGGGTGATACAGGTGTAGGTAAAGACGGTAAGGACGGTGTTGCTGGTAAGGACGGAGCAGACGGCTCTGATGGGGAAGACGGAGTAGGCGTTCAGGACGCCACAGTGGACTTTGACGGGCATTTAGTGTTGACCCTTACCAACGGTGAGGAAGTAGACGCAGGCTCCGTGAAGGACATTAACGAGGCTCAGGCACCCAATGTGTACAACATCTCTATGGGTAGCATGGCCAGTCGTGCAGATCTTAAGAATGCTAACGCTAGGATTATCACTGCTAACCACACAACAGGTGGATCTGAGATCCTAAAGGTTACCTCTGGTGTTGTTATCAACCTAAGAGAGCATCCGCAAGACCGTGAGACAGTTATTGTCAACTGCCGTACAGACGACAGGATAGACATTGTAGGTGAAATTAACATTGTCAACATGTCTTACTACGACGTAGCTAAGTACAACATCAATGAGTATGGCGCTCGTAGTATTATTGTTGAACAAGACGACACAACATTGCACTTGGTGTACATCCAAGAATTTAAAGAGTGGTTGGCAATCTAATGAGTTACATACCACAATCCAGAGCAGACTTAGGTATAGCACAGGCGTATGAGGTTTCAGGTAGTCATACTACTTCTGGTACTGAGATACTACGGTGCAGTGCTGACGTAGACATCGTGTTAAACCCAACACCTAAAGATCGTGAAACGGTAATGGTAAAGCTGACTACAGCCAACACCGTAAAGATTATAGGTGACATTAACATTACGTCTTCTTCTTCTTTCTTTAACATCGCCCAGTACAACATAGATGAGTACGGCGGAACAACGGTAACAATCAACACACCAGACACTACGGTTATACTAATATATGTTCGTAAGTTTGGAGAATGGTTCCCTTATAACTAAGGATAAAACATGTTAACAAACACTGAGTTTCAAATGTTTCTAGACAGGATGCAACAAATGGTAAGTCCTTTGGAAGCGCAAGTACAAGAGCTAACAAAGCAAGTAGAGGAATTACAAAATGCCAAAGTCCAAGGACCCAAAACTAGCACGAGCGGGCGTAAGCGGGTACAACAAACCAAAAAGGACGCCTAGTCACCCTACGAAGAAGTTTGTAGTAGTAGCAAAAGAAGGCGACAAGACTAAGACTATTCGTTTTGGTGACGCCAAGATGACTATTAAGAAAGACCAACCTGCACGTCGTAAGTCGTTCAGGGCACGTCACAAGTGTGACACAAACCCACCTAGTAAACTAACGGCACGATATTGGTCGTGTAAGAAGTGGTGATAATATGAAAGTCAATGCACCTAAAGGCCATCACTGGATGAAAAGTGGTAAAGGTTACAAGCTGATGAAAGACCCTGCAGATGGCTACAAGCCACACAAGGGTGCTTCTAAGTCAGCTAACTTTGAAGTCCAAAAAGTCCACAAAAAGTAAGGAGGCTACCATGCCAAACTGTTCAGGTAAGCGAAAGAAGAAAGGCAAGAGCAAACCCAAGGGGTACTAAACATGCCTAAAGCTAAAACTAAGAAAGCTAACGACGCTTGTGCAAAGAAGGTCAAGTCCAGATACAAGGTCTGGCCTTCTGCATACGCCTCTGGTGCTGTAGCTAAATGCCGTAAAGTCGGCGCTAAGAACTGGGGTAACAAAAGTGGCCGTAAGAAAAAGTAAGAAAGGTGCTGCCCTCAAGAAGTGGTTTAAGGAGGAGTGGGTAGACGTTAAGACAGGTAAACCCTGTGGACGTAAGTCTGCTAAGAAGGGTGAGTCTAAGCGTCCCTACCCTTCCTGTAGACCTAAAGCAGTCGCAGCTAAGATGACAAAAGCTGAGAAGGCTTCTTCTGCTAGACGTAAAACAGGGCCTGCTAAAATCAAACATGCAGTGACAGCTTCAGGCAAACGTAGGAAATCTACAAGAAAAGCTTGACATCTGTATAAAAGTGTGCTATAATAAAACTATAGTTAAACAACTTTAGAGAAACTTATGACACCTGAGCTTGAAACCTACTTCGACAACTACAACGAACTCTTCAATCACGAAGGTTTCAAACAACTCTTACAAGAGTTATCTAACAACGCACAACAGTTAGCAGACATACAGACTGTAAAAGACGTAGAAGAACTCTTCTATCGTAAAGGTCAAGTTGCTGCTCTAGCCACTGTAATTAATCTTCAGGGTACTATAGAAGCTGCCAGAGAGCAAGCTGAAGTAGAAGAAGAAGGCCCTGTAGATGTATAAAATTTATGACTTCCGTTGTACTAACGGACATGTCTTTGAAGCATTTGTAAAGGACGGTACTACAACCAGTAGGTGCGGTTGTGGTGCTAACGCTACAAAAATGGTATCTGCCCCGTCTTTCCACCTTAATGGTTCCGATGGTTCATTCCCCGGAGCGCACATGAAATGGGTTAGGGAACACGAAAAAGCAGGTAGAAAATAAACATCTCCACAATGATTATAATCACGGAGTTTAATAATGTCAAGAGCAATGATTGTAGATCCACAACCTGAAGAGGAAAATGTGGACGAGATCGAAACCAACGAAGTTAACGAGATTCAACAAGAAGCGGAAGTAGAAGTTGAGCAACCTCAAGAAGAAACAAGCTTACCAGATAAGTACCAAGGTAAGTCTTTAGAAGATATAGTTAAGATGCACCAAGAAGCTGAAAAGCTACTAGGTCGTCAGTCTTCTGAAGTAGGTGAACTTCGTAAAGTCGTGGATGATTACATTAGTACTCAAACACAATCAGCACCTCAACCACAACATGTTGAGCCTGAAGACGATATAGACTATTTTACAGATCCTCAAGGTGCCGTAAATCGTGCAATTGAGAATCATCCTAAGATACGTGAAGCAGAACAGTACACAGCAGACTATAAGAAACAGTCTACTTTGGCTGCTCTAAACAACAAGCATCCAGATATGCAGCAAATTCTTAGTGATCCTAAGTTTGCTGAATGGATCAAAGCTTCCAAGATTAGGACTCAGTTATTTGTAGCAGCTGACCAACAGTACGACGCTGACTCTGCTGACGAACTGTTTACACTCTGGAAAGAACGTAAAACAGTAGCACAGCAAACTGCCAAGGTTGAAAAACAGGCACGTAAGCAGACACTTAAGGCAGCTAACACAGGTAATGCACGAGGCAGTGCCGAAGGGACACGTAAGAAAGTATATCGCAGGGCCGACATTATTAAACTAATGAGAACTGACCCCGAGCGTTACCAATCCTTGTCAGAAGAGATACTGACAGCATACGCAGAGGGTCGTGTAAAATAATCTAGGAGATTATCATGGCTACTGTACCATATCCCGGCGCCACCGGAATTACCGGCAAAACTGAAGCAGGAACTTTCATCCCAGAAATCTGGAGCGATGAAATCATTGCTGCTTACCAGAAGAACCTCAAGATGGTTCCTCTTGTAAAGAAGCTTGGCATGACAGGCAAGAAGGGCGACAAGCTCCACATCCCTAAGCCTACTCGTGCAGACGCAAGCGTCAAGGCTGAGAACGCTGCTGTTAACATCATTGCTAACACAGAGAGCGAAATCCAAGTAGACGTTAACCGTCACTTTGAATACTCACGTCTGATCGAAGACATTGTTGAAGTACAAGCACTTAACAGCCTCCGTCAGTTCTACACTGAAGATGCTGGTTACGCTCTTGCTACTAAGATCGACACTGACCTTCACGCTGTTGCTACTGGCTTTGGTGACGGAACAATGACTCTGTCTCCAACTGCTACTAGCTACCAGACCAGTGCTGCTTTCTTCAACAACAACGGCACTACTGCTGCGTTTACTGGACAAGCACTCCCAGTTAACACTGAGTTCAGCGACGGATTCTTCCGTGACATGATCCAGAAGCTTGATGACAACAACGTACCTATGGAAGATCGTTGCCTTGTTATTCCTCCTTCTGCTCGTAACTCAATCATGGGTATCGACCGTTACGTGTCTTCTGACTTCGTATCTGGTCAAGGCGTTCAGTCTGGCCTCATCGGTAACCTCTACGGTGTAGACGTATACGTGTCTAACAACTGTGCAACTATTGCTTCAGGCAAGCGTGCTGCTCTGTTGTTCCACCGTGACGCTGTAGTCCTTGCAGAGCAAATGTCTGTACGTTCACAGACTCAGTACAAGCAGGAGTACCTCTCAACTCTGTACACTGCTGACTGCCTCTACGGTGTCCAAGCATACCGTCCAGAAGCTGGTTTCATTCTGGCTGTCCCAGCCTAAGAAACTCTTGGGGGTCTTTATGGCCCCCTTCTTCTTTTTTGATTTAGCTAGGCAAGAGGAAACTTAGCCATGTCCAACTACACAAAGACCACTGACTTTGAAGCAAAGGATTCCTTGCCGTCTGGTGACTCAGGTAAGATCATCCGTGGCTCAGAGTTTGAAACAGAATTTGACAACATCGCAACAGCGATTGCCTCTAAGTCAGACGCAAATAACCCAACATTCACAGGCACCGTTACTATTGACGGGCTTACTGTCAACGGCAATACAGTTCTGGGCAACGCCGCTTCAGACACTGTAACCGTTACGGCAGACATTGCTTCTAACCTTCTCCCTTCTGCTGACGACACCTACAACTTGGGTGCATCCGGCGCAGAATGGAATGACCTGTACGTAGACGGTGTTGCTTACATTGACACCATTGCAGGTTTTGCAACAACTGAAAATATTACCTTCGGTGACAATGACAAGGCTATCTTTGGTGCTGGCTCTGACCTACAGATATACCACGATGGTAACGATAGCTACATAACTGACTCTGGAACTGGAAATCTTAGAATCCGTGGTACTGATATTACCCTTCAAGACGCAAGTGGTAATGGCTTTATTTCAATGGTAGATAACGGAACTGCTGGGACTGTTTACATTAAACACAACGGGTCAAATGTTTTAACTACAACCTCCACAGGCGTCGACGTGTCTGGCACAGTGACTGCTGATGGTTTGACTGTTTACAAGTCAGGCAGTGGTGATGCTGAAGTTGTTATTAGACCTTCAGATTCTTCTGGTGACCCTGTTTTAAAATTAAAAGAGAATTCAGCGTCCACAAGACTTACTATACGATCAGATGAAAGTGATGGAGCTAAAGTCAAGTTCCAGACAGGTAATACAGGGGTTACACGATTAGCCTTTGGTCAATCAGGCGACATCAGCTTCTACGAAGACACTGGCACAACTGCGAAGTTCTTCTGGGATAGTTCTGCGGAGCGGTTGGGTCTAGGTACTACTTCGCCTGCTTCTACCCTTCACCTCTTTGCGGCTAATCCTACAATCACCTTCCAAGAAGGAGCAGGAAGCACAAGTATTAGTGGCGACGTAGCTAATTTAGAGTACACAGTTCCTTCAGGTAAAAGTCATATATTTTCTGGCGGCAACGTAGGTATCGGAGAGTCATCTCCAGACGAAGCCCTTGTAGTCCGTGGCGGTAACTATGCGGGCAACCAAAATGGCGGTATTGCGTTACAACTTGGCGACGCTAGTGGTGGTCACTACAAAGCAGGCTTTAAGTTAAAGACCGCTTCTAATGGTGTAGTACGCACGACTATTGATGCTACTAACGGAACTACTGGCGGGACTGTAGAGGCTATTTCAATTGCTAACGCTACAGGCAACGTAGGTATCGGTACGAGTTCTCCTGCGGCTAAGTTAGAAATAGATGGCGGGACAGGCTCAGCGACGTCTGGTGGTACTTTAGTTGTTCGTCAAAAAGGCGACACAAGCGCTGATGGTATTGCGATTACAAGTAGTAATTCCGTGTCACATAGAATCTGGAAAGACGCTAGCGGTAATTTAAACATTGGATCATCTTCGTTCCCTAATTCTTTTGTTCAAGACTTTAACGGCAACGTAGGTATCGGTACGGATTCTCCTAGTTCACAACTGCATGTATATGACAGCGCAGTAGTTACTTCGTCTTCAAACATTGATGTTGCTACCTTCCAGTCTCAAACAGCCAATGTAGGTGGTGCTGGTTTCAAATCAGGCATCCGCTTACAACATACGACAGACACCGACAAAGCTGTTCGTATTACAGCAATTCAGGCCAATGACTACTCAAACTCTATTCACATGGGCTTTGAGGTTAGTAATTCATCGGCAACGCCCCCATACGAAGCCATGCGCCTCGACTCTAGCGGCAACTTGCTGGTTGGTAAGTCTTCGGCCTCTTTGTCTACAGCAGGTGTTACAGCCTATGGTGGAGGCTTCAATGGCTTGCTTGCCTCAGTTAGAGATGGTGCAGAGCCTTTATATCTAAACAGATTAACGTCAGACGGGTCTATTGCTAGTTTTCAAAAAGATGGCTCCACAGTCGGTAGTATTGGTACTGCTGGAGGCTCTTTAGATATTGGCTCTGGTGATACTGCATTGCGCTTTAATTCCGGCTTGGATGCTATCTATCCAATTACATCTATAGGCGGTGGCGGTAGAGACGGAGCTGTAGATCTTGGTATTTCTAGCCAGAGATTCAAAGACCTCTACCTGTCAGGCGGTGCATACCTCGGCGGGGTAGCGGCGGCGAACAAGCTGGATGACTATGAAGAAGGGACGTTTACCCCTACGGCTTCTAATGCTCAAGGATTTACCTTAGGAACTCCTACAGGTGCAAACGGCTCTTATACTAAAATCGGAAGAACAGTCAATTTAAAGTGTGGCTTTACATCACTAGACAGCACCGAAGTAATAGCAGTAGGAGATCGTTTTGAAATATCTGGAATTCCTTTCAATACCTCTGGAAACTACACAGCGGCTACTGCTTCGGCTGGGTCTTGTTTTATCTACAACTCGTTTGGTGGTGGTGCTTTAGCAACAGGAAGCGTCACGCATTCTGGCTCTATTCTAATTGTGTTTATAGATTCAGTTTTAGGATCACCTACATTTTCAAATGACTTTAACATAGGACTGGTTTACGAATCCGCTTAATAACCCTATAGCCTCAGTGGACTCTGGGGCTGGACTAAAAGGAGACAACAATGTCACTAACTAAAGAAGTAACAGCAGACAAAATCGAAGTAGTAGCTACAGAGGACGGCCAAGTCGTTCAAGTACGTACTGCTACTCGTATCGTTGAGGATGGCGCTGTCATTTCTCAGTCTTATCACCGTCACGTTATCAACTCTGGAGACGACTGGTCATCAGAGCCTGCTAATGTGAGGGCTATTTGTAACGCCGTATTTCAAGAAGAGGGGTAAGAAAAATGGCTACATGGACAATTGCAAACCTAGAGCGGAATCTAGGAGACGGAGGCGTCTTCGTCGCACATTGGCGAGTAAGCTCAACAGAAGGTGACTACTCTGCTTCTGCCTATGGCACCTGTAGTTTTAGCTATGACCCTACAGACCCCTCATTTGTCCCCTACGACAGTTTAACTGAAGCTGACGTACTGGGCTGGGTCTGGGGCGAAGTCGATCAGGCGGCAACTGAGGCGGCTCTAGCGGCTGATATAGAAGCACAACAGCATCCTACTACTGCTGACGGTGTACCTTGGTAATGGATGTCATTGCTGACATTGCAAACATTGCAACGGCTGTTATCTCAGTAGCTTCTGTTATAGCAGCCCTTACACCCACACCTAAAGACGACGAATGGATGGCAAAGTTGTATCGCTTTATTGACATCTTGGCTATCAACATCGGCAAAGCAAAGCAGTAATAGGACTTTACTATGGACGATCAAGCAGTACGTCTGAATAGAATTGAAGCTAAATTAGACAAGCTAACTGAGGCTATGTCTATGATTGCTCGTGTTGATGAAAAGCTAGTAGCAGGCAGTGCAAGAATTGATCGTCTTGAGTATCGCCTTGACGAACAAGAGTCTGAAATAGATACCCTAAAGTCTGACGTGGGTCAAAACACCCAAAGTGTTCAAGCTGCTGAGCGTTTTGTGTGGGTCCTTGTTAGTGCTGTAGTGGGTCTAGTTATGTACGGACTTAGGTAAGACTATGTGGCAAGCCTTAGTTGGTCCTTTTGTTGACCTTGTTGGTGGACACCTTCAGCGTAAAGCAGAAGAGAAGAAGGCTGTACATGAGCGTAAGCTAGAAGTAATTAAGCAAGACAGTAACTGGGAAAACATCCATGCCAATAACGCAAACAATTCATGGAAAGACGAGTGGTTCACTATCTTGTTCTCAGTCCCATGTATTCTTGCGTTCTTTCCGTCTATGGTTCCTGTAGTGATGTCTGGGTTTTCTGCTCTTGATAGTATGCCTGAGTGGTACAAAGGTTTTCTAGGCGCTGCCGTCGCAGCATCGTTTGGCCTACGTGGTCTGGCTAACTGGAAGAAATAATTATGGCTAAGACTTCTAAAGGAATGCTGACTGACACAATGTATGCAGGTGGCACACCTACCTTCGATGAAAGCACCGGTCAGTCAACAGGTGGAGTAAAAGGTGCGCCTATAAAGCAAGCGCCTATTGTTACTCCTGAGCCTGCTCCAGAAACACCAACAGAAATGACCTTTACGTTTGTTGAAGGCAGAGAGCGTGGTAATGCGGCACAAAACTATCTGTACGGGCAGGAAGGTGAAGTACAACAGTTAACAGTTAGTGAGCTACGGGACTACTTTGAAAGCGACCAAGTAAACAGACTGCCTGAAGTTTTTGGCACGTTTGATAACTACCTTGCGTACATGACTGAGCGTGAGCAGTTAATTCAGTCTGGTGATTACGACACAGGCAACTGGTCAGAAGCTGACGCTGGATTTAGCGAAGATCAAGAGATGATCCTTGAGGGTGACGCCGACCTTACTATTGACCCTAGCGACCCCGGCCAGAACTTAGAAAACTTACGCAGACAACAAACTAGCACACAGCAAGGTGCTTACAACAATTGGATTAACTCTGAAGCTAACCAAGCACTGCTACAGAAATACGGTGTTAACCCTGTTGTTTATAGTAACTCTGGTGACAAGTTCCAGTGGAATGGCTCTGCGTATGTAAAGACTGTAAACGAAGATCACGCCGGTCTTGCTGACTTTGTAAAAATGGGCATCATTACTGCTATCGGAATTATGTCTGGTGGTGCATTAGCTCCAGCATTGTCAGGCGGTGCGGCGGCAGGAACAGCGGCTTCAATAGGCGGTCAAGTAGGTGCATCAGTTTTAAGCAATGCAATAACCCAAGCTCTTAGCACTGGCTCTATTGATCCTGACCAACTACTTCAAACTGCGGCTACTGCTGGTTTAGGCCAAGCCGTAAGCCAAATTATTGGTCCTGAAATTGAAAGTGCTTTAGGCGACATTAATCTTTCAGAAATAACAGGCATTGAAGAAGTAGATAATGTTTTAAACGCAATGGGCCAAACAGCTATTCGCCAAGCGGTATTTGATGGCGAGCTAGACATGGATCAGATTGTTTCGTCTGGTTTGTTTGCTGGAGCTAGAGAGCTTGCAGATTTTGTCCTAGAGCCACTCCAGCAGTTTATAGCAGAAAACACAACAGCTTCTCCTGAAGCAATGGAAGAGCTTGCTAGAAGGCAGGCCGAACTTAGAGATGGCTTAGACCAAGAGGCGTTTGAGGAAATTACCTCGAACATGAATGACACTCTTAACACTGCTATTGCTGACCAACAAAACGAAGCTATTGCTAATCAACTAAGAGACTTGTCAGGCAACCTTCAGGCTATTTATGAAAACGCTTATGCGGTATCTCCTGATCCAAGTGGCCCTTCTGTTGAAGACTTTATGGCTAACTCAGTTGACGATACAGACTCAGAACTAGCAGACACTACGGCTGACTTAACTGCTGATACAACTGCACAACCTGATCGTATGGCAGAAATAACAGATCCTTTTGCGGAAAGAGTTTCTGAGAATGGCTTAGTATATGCAAGCGATGAAAATGGAAATATGAGGCTTGTTGGTATTGACCAATCAAGTAGCCCGCAAGATCTTCTTAAAGGAATTAGAGAGTTAGCTGGTGGGGATATTTACGGGCATCAATTTGCTGACGGAAGAAGTGTCATATCGCTTAATGAAGACATGATAACTGCTCTTGTTAACCAAGCAGGAGGTGCTTCAGAGTTAGCCGCATACTTAGAAAACGAAGGTATTTATGTAGTATTTGACTCTCGCTCTAATAACCTAGTTGCTTTGATGAGCGAAGATGAGAATTTTGTAGGCGGTCTTCATACAAATGTAAATGCAAATTCTTATTTAGATGATGAATGGTCGCCCCCTTCAATTAATGAAAGAGCAGTCCCACCTCCAGAGCCTCCTGTACCGGAAGTCCTTCAAGACTTAGAAAGTATAAATTTGGAAGAGTTACAAGAAAGCTCTGTGGCTCCAGAAACTCCAGACACCCCTCTTAATTTAGAAGTAGAAGTAGATCCGTTTGAGTATGAAGAAGAGCCAGTGGTAACACCTGAGCCACCACCAGAGCCTGAGCCTGTAGACGTTACGGAACCTGTAGATCAACAAGATCAACAAGCTGGAGATGCTGGCACACAGCCTACAACACCTACTGACGTTCCGGTTACTGAAACACCGCCTGAAGAAGACACAC
>Ga0228662_1000253_pt1 | contig 29540 bp, 25 predicted proteins | sample 76DmetaG_FD_183173 | JGI IMG/M metagenome (GOLD analysis project Ga0228662, IMG submission 183173) | Seawater microbial communities from Monterey Bay, California, United States - 76D | ecosystem: Environmental > Aquatic > Marine > Coastal | place: USA: California | collected 2016-11-10
CTGTTTCCTTGGGAGATCATTTGGTGGGCTATTTGGAAGGGCAACAAGCATTTTCGGTAAAAATTAAATGAGATGAAAGCAGAGCTAGTCACTATTGGGGATGAAATTTTAATTGGTCAAATTGTCAATACCAATGCTGTATTTTTAGCTAAAGCCTTAAATAAAATTGGAATTGAAATTATTCAAATCACGAGTATTTCAGATGACAAACAGGCAATTACTGAAACCTTAGACGATACGGTCTCAAGAGCACAAGTGGTTATTTTGACTGGGGGTTTGGGACCTACAAAAGATGATTTAACGAAGCATACTTTATGTGAATACTTCAATGATACCCTAACAGAAAATGAAGAAATTTTAGCTCATATTGAGGATATTTTTGCCAAATATATCACGACACCGATTACTAATGAAAATCGAAAGCAAGCCTTACTTCCTTCCAAAGCACGTATTTTTAAAAATGCACATGGTACAGCTTCTGGAATGTGGTTCGAAAGGGGAGAACAAGTAATTATTTCATTGCCCGGTGTTCCTTTTGAGATGAAATCTTTGATGACTAATAAGGTGATTCCTGCGCTACAAGCGCATTATACGCGTCCCTTCATTTTGCACAAAACAGTTTTAACATATGGTTTGGGGGAAAGTATGATCGCTGAGCGACTGATCGATTGGGAAAATAAGCTTCCTCAGGATATTAAACTGGCATATCTTCCTAATTTGGGAAGAGTACGTTTGCGATTGTCTTCCAAAGGGAAAGATGAAGCCCTGCTTGAAAAGAGAGTAAATAATCAGATCGACAAACTTTTACCTTTAATAAAGGATATTTTTGTTGGTTTTGAAGAAGAAACTTCACTTGAAATTCAACTTCAAAAGCGTTTTATTGCTCAAGGGAAAACTCTAGCAATTGCCGAGAGTTGCACCGGAGGACTTATTGCTTCTCGATTAACAAAAAACGCGGGCTCCTCTGCATACTTTAAAGGGGCTGCAGTAACCTACCATACCCAAAGTAAAGTGGATGTTCTGGGCGTATCCCATAGTCTTATCGATACCCATTCGGTGGTGAGTGAACCCGTTGCTGCATCAATGGCGGAACAGGTTCGAAAAAAATTTAGTACCACAATGGGAGTTGCTACAACAGGAAATGCAGGTCCGACAAAAGGCGATTCCGATGCAGAGATTGGAACCGTGTATATTGCTATATCTACTGAAAATGAAGTAGTTACAGAAAAATTTATCTTCGGAATTCATCGGGAACGCGTTGTAGAAAAAGCGGTGAATAAGGCTTTGGAAATGATTTATAAGCAGCTAGGATAAAAAGCTTTATTATTTTTAAGAAAAACAATTTTGTTACTGTATAAAAAACAGTAAATTTGCAGCCACGTTAAAAAAAAGACGGTCATGTCAAAAATTTGTGAAATCAGCGGAAAACGCGTAATGTTTGGAAATAATGTTTCTAAAGCTTTAAACAGAACCAAGCGTCGTTTTGATGCAAACATCATCAACAAACGTTTTTATATTCCTGAAGAGGATAAGTGGGTAACCCTCACAATATCTACAGCGACCTTAAAAACAATCAACAAAAAAGGAATTTCTGCTGTCTTGAAAGAAGCCAGAGAGAAAGGACATTATAAAGGTTAATAGAATGGCAAAAAGAGGAAATAGAGTACAAGTTATACTTGAATGTACAGAACACAAAGAATCTGGACAGCCAGGTACATCTCGTTACATCACAACTAAGAACAAGAAGAATTCACCTGAGCGTTTAGAAATTAAGAAATTTAACCCGATTTTGAAAAAAATGACGGTTCATAAAGAAATAAAATAAGTCATGGCAAAGAAATCCGTAGCATCATTACAAACCGGTTCAAAAAGATTAACCAAAGCCATTAAAATGGTAAAAAAAGGAGATAGTAATTCATACAGTTTTGTTGAAACTATTATTGCTCCCGATCAAGCTTCAAAATGGTTAGATAAACAATAATCCTTTTGACTAAACCCAAAATAAAAGCTACTTTTAAGGTAGCTTTTTTTATACACTAAAGTTTATGGGAAAACTTAGCAACTTTTTTTCAAGTAAAGACAAGAAAAAACTCGAAGACGGTTTGGCTTCAACCAAGAAATCCTTCCTTTCTCGATTGGGAACGGCTGTGGTTGGGAAAACGAAGATCGATGAGGACGTTTTAGATGAACTAGAGGCTATTTTAATTCAATCTGATGTCGGAGTGGCTACAACCCTCAAAATAATTGATGCTTTAGAAGCGCGTATTGCAAGGGATAAATATCTGAAAACAGAAGATCTTGTCCGTATGATGCAAGAAGAAATTTTGGAATTATTGGTTGAAGTAGAGAAGGATTCACAAGAGGGTTTTGACGCAAACATTTCTTCTAAACCTCATGTTGTTATGGTCGTTGGAGTAAATGGAGTTGGAAAAACAACCTCAGTAGGAAAGTTGGCGTATCAATATAAAAGTAAAGGAAAGAAAGTAATCCTTGGCGCAGCAGACACCTTTCGAGCCGGAGCTATAGATCAATTGCAGGTTTGGGCCGATCGAGTTGAGGTACCATTGGTACGACAAGAAATGGGCAGCGATCCCGCTTCCGTTGCTTTTGACACTCTTCAATCAGCAAAAGCACAAGAGGCTGATATTGTTTTTATTGATACTGCTGGACGTTTACATAATAAAGTCAATTTGATGAACGAATTGGCAAAAGTAAAGCGTGTCATGTCTAATGTTATTCCCGATGCGCCCCACGAGGTACTTTTAGTTTTGGATGGATCTACTGGACAAAACGCTTTTGAGCAAGCCAAGCAATTCACTGCGGCTACTGAAGTCACCAGCCTTGCTATTACTAAATTAGATGGTACTGCCAAGGGTGGTGTCTTATTGGGTATTTCAGATCAATTTCAAATTCCTGTTAAATACATTGGAGTGGGAGAGGGAATCGAAGATCTTCAGGTATTTGATAGAAAAGAATTTATCAAAACCCTTTTTAGTTAAACATTCGTAAAGTTAAATAATGAAAATACTTAGAGGCTTATCCATCTTTTTTTTAATTCTCGGTGCCGTTTATTTAATGGGTCCACGGGTAGAAAAACCTGTCTTTAATGAGCTGCAAGCGGAAGTTCCAACCGATCTTTTAAGCATAGACAACTGGGTGAATACTAGAGAAAAAGCACTAGGAAATGTTCGCCCTGGAAATGAATCTAAAATTTTTTTTAATGACTCAATTCCATCGAAAACCAAATACAGTGTTGTTTATCTTCATGGTTTTACTGCCTCAGGAATAGAGGGAGAGCCCGTACATCGTAATATTGCGAAAGCTTTAGGGGCCAATCTATACATTCCTCGACTGTTTGGTCATGGTCTGGAGGAAGAAGAACCCATGTTGAATTTTAATAATGAAGATTTTTGGCAATCGGGCTTGGAGGCACTAGCAGTGGCAAAACAATTGGGAGAAAGGATCATTGTATTGGGTACTTCTCATGGTGGAGCACTCTCATTAAGTTTAGGAGATGATCCTGCAATAGCGGCCTTGGTGTTATATGGACCCAATATTGAAGTTTTTGACCCTAAAGCAAAGCTCTTGTCCAAACCTTGGGGGCTTCAAATTGCCCGTTTAGTCAAAGGAGGGAAATATCATTATATGTGGAAACCAAGCGAAGAAAAACTAACTTATTGGACGGCAAAAACACGACTTGAAGCGACAACGCAAATGCAAAAGTTTTTAGACGTCAAAATGCAATCTTCTACTTTTAAAAAAGTTAAAGCCCCTGTTTTTTTAGCGTATTATTATAAAAATGACAGTTTACAAGATAAAATTGTTTCTGTACCTGCCATGTTAAAAATGTTTGATCAGTTGGGAACCCCTGAAGCACTTAAAAGAAAACAAGCGTTTCCTGAGGCAGGCGATCATGTTTTGACGTCTTATATTACAACTGACAATTATGATGAAGTGACCGAGGCAACTTTAGATTTTTTAAACACGATTGCACTGAAGAACTAAATATGCAATCGATTTTCTTGATTTACATTTGATTAAAGCCAGTTAAAAACCGAATAGGAGAAAATTAAATTATGCGAACAAAATCCACTGAAAAAAATAAAATCAATGTCATTACCCTTGGATGTTCCAAAAACGTCTATGACTCTGAAGTATTGATGGGGCAATTGCGTGCTAACGATCAAGAGGTGGTGCATCAAAAGGAGGGGAATATTGTAGTCATTAACACCTGTGGATTTATTGATAATGCTAAGGAAGAATCCGTAAATACCATACTGGAACAAATAGAAAATAAAGAGGCAGGAAAAGTGGATAAGGTCTATGTGACTGGATGTTTAAGTGAGCGTTATAAGCCCGATTTGCAAAAAGAAATCCCGCAAGTGGATGAATATTTTGGGACCACAGATTTACCGCAATTACTCAAAGTTTTGGGGGCGGATTACAAACACGAATTGGTGGGTGAACGTATTTTGACTACGCCCAAACATTTTGCTTATTTAAAAGTGTCTGAGGGTTGTGATCGTCCATGTTCTTTTTGTGCGATTCCTTTAATGCGGGGCAAGCATCGGTCAACTCCCATCGAAGAAGTTGTAATGCAAGCGAAGAATTTAGCTCGTGATGGAGTGAAAGAATTGATGTTGATTGCGCAAGATTTGACCTACTATGGTTTGGATCTTTACAAAGAACGAAAGTTAGCCGATTTACTTTTAGCACTGGTAGCCGTTGAAGGAATTGAATGGATTCGATTGCATTATGCATTTCCTACGGGTTTTCCTGAGAATGTGCTTCAGGTTATGCGTGAGCAACCTAAAGTTTGTAATTATTTAGACATTCCCTTGCAACATATCGCTGATCCTATTTTGAAGTCCATGCGTCGTGGAACCACCAAAGAAAAGACGACTACGCTGCTAAAAAAATTCCGAGCGGAAGTGCCTGGAATTATTTTGCGCACCTCATTAATCGTAGGTTATCCCGGAGAGACTGAAGAAGATTTTGAAACCCTTAAAGCATGGGTTAAAGAGATGCGTTTTGAACGTTTGGGATGTTTTACTTACAGCCATGAAGAGAATACCCATGCTCATCAATTAGAGGACAATGTACCCGAAGCGGTCAAACAAGATCGTTCCAATGCGATTATGGAAATTCAATCTCAGATTTCATGGGAACACAACCAATCTTGTGTTGGAAAAACCTACCGTTGTTTAATAGACCGAAAAGAAGGTGTGCATTATGTGGGAAGAACTTTCATGGATTCTCCCGATGTGGACAATGAAGTGCTGGTTGATGCAACGTCACACTATTTGAAACAGGGTGCCTTTGTCGACCTTTTGATTACAGAAGCAACCGATTATGATTTGGTGGGAGTTCCTGTTTCCTAATTAAGAAACTTTTGCTTAAAAATTTTTCTTTTACCTTTAAAAAAGAATGAAATGTATGAGCAATTTTAAAAAAGTAGGTTTTCTTTTATGTACAGTGCTTTTCTCCTTAGGCTGTGAGCAAAGAATCTCATATGATGTTGTAATCCTCAATGGAAGCGTATATTCTGGAAGTAAGGAGTCAAAGATTCAAAAGCAGGATATTGGAATTATTGATGATCAAATCGTAACTTTGGGTACAATTCAAAATCCAAAAGCTAAGCGCGTTATTGATGCCTCTGATCTTGTTATTTCCCCTGGATTTATTGATTTACATGCTCATTTAGAACCTGTTTTTAAGCTTTCCGATTGTGAGAGTCATGTTCGACAAGGGGTAACAACCAGCTTGGGAGGACCAGACGGGAGAGGACCTGTACCTTTTGGTCACTACTTAGATAGTTTAACCCAGTTGGGTGTGGGAATGAACGTCGGTTTTTTGGCGGGACATAACAGTATTCGTTCTGAAGTGATGGATTTAGACAACCGAGCGCCTACTGCTGAAGAATTAAAGAAGATGAAACAGCTCGTTGCCGATGCGATGATCGAAGGCGCCTTTGGTATTTCAACAGGTTTAAAATATCTTCCTGGAAATTTTTCTAAGGTAGATGAGGTGATTGCTTTGTCTAAGGAAGCTGCAAAGCGAGGAGGGATTTACACCTCCCATTTGCGTGATGAGGGCTTGACAATTTTTGCTTCGGTTGCTGAGGCGGTGGAAATTGCGGAAAAAGCCGCAATCCCTGTGGTGTTAAGCCATCACAAGGTCATCGGAAAACCCATGTGGGGGAAAAGTAATCAAACCTTAGCTATGGTGGACAAAGCCCGTGAAAGAGGTTTGAATGTTGTCATGGATCAGTATCCTTACAATGCAAGCTATACTGGTATTTCTGTGCTCATACCCAGTTGGGCACGTGCTGGAGGAAATAAGGCTTTTATCCAGCGACTTGAAAATAAAAAGTTAAGAGATAGTATTAAAAAGGGAATTATATATAATATTCTGAATGATAGAGGGGGAGATGACTTAGACCGAGTTCAATTTGCTAAAGTAAAATGGATGCCAGAACTGGAGGGTAAAACACTTAAATATTGGTGTGAACGCAAAGGGTTAACTCCAACGTTAGAAAATGGAGCTGAACTCGTGATTGAAGCACAAACTTTAGGAGGTGCAAGCTGTGTTTTTCATGCCATGGATGAGGGAGATGTAATCAATATCATGAAGCATCCACAAACCATGATTGCCTCTGACGGACGTTTGGTCAAATTGGGTGACGGACATCCGCATCCGAGATGGTATGGAACTTTTCCCAGAGTACTGGGAAAATACGTCAGAGAGGAAGGTGTATTGAGTTTGGAAGAAGCCCTGTATAAAATGACTGCTTTTCCTGCCCAAATAATGGGTCTTGACAATCGAGGGCGAATTGCAGAGGGAATGAAAGCAGACATTACCGTTTTTGATCCCAAAACCATTATTGACATGGCAACCTTTGAAGAACCCCATCAGTACTCTAAGGGAATTCAATATGTACTAGTAAATGGTAAACTAGCTGTAGATGAAACCGTATTTATGCCAATAAAATCTGGGGAAGTCCTAAAAAAACAGTGAGTTAATTTCTTTATCCGACTAATTGCTAATTAACTCCAGTTGGGGAAGTTTACTTATGTCGTATTGGTACAACTTGCCCTCACCCACCACTATAGCGCTGGGGTAATCAATGATAACATCATAAGCAAAAGGAATCGGGTAGGTATTGACCACTTCGGGTTTTTCTCTATTGGAAACATCTACTACTTTAATCCCAGCGGTCCCATCACAAACCAAAACATAATCTTGGTAAATAGCCAATCCATGAGGATTAAATAAAAGTTGGCTAGAGATCACCTCTAAATTTTCGGGATCTTCAAGAGTAATAATTTGAAGTTCATTTCGAGTAGTAAAGCAATTGGTTCCTCCGCGCAAGGTGACATAGGCATACTTTTCGTCAGCAACTACTGGATCGCAACTTCTAAAGTGATCCACACTATTAATGAACTCTGGGTTTGTTGGGTTGGAAACATCATAGAGTAACATGCCCGTAGTCGTTCCTATAAAAAGAAAATCATTCAATTGAAACAGCGTCTCTGCATTATTGTTGAGCGGTGTTTTTCCAAAGCGGAGGGGTTGGTAGTTTGTGTCAATTTCAAGCAAAATAAGTTCCCATTGATTTAATACATACATGAATCCGTCTATGGGTAAAAAACGAGCAAGAGATCCAGCTTGACTTATAACAGCAGTATCACTTTGCACTTCTTCTAAAGCCAAAGCGGCACTTTCATAATTTTGTGAAAAGCCCCCTAAAAAGATGAAGCGGTTTTTAGGAATGTTTTCCCATCTTATTTCCAATTCCCAGCCGACCACGATACCTTTGTTGTCCTCAATATTTTCAAAACGAACATATTCATACGTATCGGCTTGTTCAATAACATCAAAAGCCCAATAGCGATCGTAATTGAAAATTTCGGGTAGGGTGTAGGTCTCTAAAAATTGAATATTATTGAGGTCACGTATATCCAAAACAACCAAAGCAGAAAACTGATCCGCATATAAAAAACCATCTATAATACTGAGGTCTATATTTCCCTTAAGAGTGATGAAGGCTTCATTGATTGGATTGCTAGGATCGGAGTTGTCAATGAGATGTATTCCTTCGTGGGGCTTATTGATGAAAATATAGTTTTGATAGTAGACGATTTTACCCGTTTCTTCCATGGGTTGTGGAGCGATACGTTCTATTTTTAAAGGACCTTCATTTGGAGTAGCATATTGAGGAATATAATAGGCCACCTTTGTCGCTCTTCGTCCTCCTTCTTCCGTTGTCTCAGGGTTTATGTAGATGTTTTTTGTGCAGTTAACCAGCAAGAGTAAAACAAAGGAGAATAAAAGACGAGGCATTTTTTTAGATTTAAGATGAACCCATTTAATATCCAAATAGTATGCCATGAAATGGGTGAGAGGTAAAAAATACTTTTTCTCTTTTATCTAATTTTTTATATCTTTAAAATCATACTAACCCAAATTGAAACTTTACCCCATGATAACACCTCATTTTTACACCTCTGTTTTTTTTCCCTCTCCCAAAAAAAAAGAAATTGGGTATGGTCCTTATAGGCAAACAATTTCTTGCAAATTTGAAACTAGAGCTATTGGATTCGTGCTTTTTAAAAATGCTGATAATCAGTATTTTAACATCTTTTTTCAAGGATAATATATAAAAGAAATAAACGCAACAGTGCGTTTATTTACAAGTTGTCGTTAATCTTGGTAAAATCTGAATGGAATGGAAGAACTTTTTAATCATATAGAACTTGCATCTAAAAACAATGCTTATTGGGTTGCTTTAATTGGAATCTTAACATTGCCTGATATTTGTTCTAGTCTAGAATCACAAGACGGTTATGCTACTAAACAAAAATGCATTGATTGGTTTGATAAATGGGTATCTACTAAATATTTTATAAATGGCGAATATAGATTAAATGGGACGATTTGTTATTCATATAGATGCGCAATAGTTCATCAGGGTAAAGCAATACATAGAAATATGAATTATGATAAAATTATTTTTCTTCACCCTAAAACCAAAGGAATTAATATGCATATGACTATTGCACAAAATACTTTATCAATCAATATTAATGAATTTATTTCCGAAGTAATTACATCAGCAAAAGAATGGAATAAAAGTGCTAAATTAAATGAGTCCTTTCAAAAAAATTATGCTGAATTTATGAAACTTTACCCAAATGGGAAAAAACCAATTTTTGGGATACCATTAATTGGGTAAACTAACGACAACAAGGTGTAAAAATGCATTAAAACGCATTTTACACTAATCGTTGGCTGCAAGGCATAAATAAACACAGAAATATGAAATCTAAATTTTTAACTATCTTCATTTGGCTAACATATTTGGGATCATATGCTTATGCTCAAAATAATTTAGACTTGGAATTAAAAATAGATAGTTTAGTGAACCCTCTGGTGGCTACAAATAATTATAGTGGTACTATACTTGTTTCAAAAAACGGTCATACTTTGTTCACGAAAGCATATGGGAAAATGAATCTGGATAATAGTCTGGAAAATAACTACAATACAAAGTTTTTCCTTGCTTCTCTATCCATGATTTTTACTTCTGCTGCTGTATTGAAACTACAGGAGTATGGTAAATTATCTATATATGACAAGTTGTCCAAATACTATCCCGAATACAACTATGGCGACTCAATTACTCTACATCAAATGCTTGCACAAAGATCAGGTATTCCGGCAATTGGCTATTATGGCAATATAGATTATGATAGCATTACAAAATTACCTCAGACCACAGAATCTTTAATTAGTTATTTTAGGGATTACGATTTACTTTTCTCTCCAAATGAAAAGTATTATCATGGAAGATCTGAATATATTATGTTAGCAAATATCATTGAAAAGGTTTCCGGAAAATCTTTTGGAGGATTTTTGGAAGACGAAATATTCAATCCTTTGAGAATGTTCCAGACAAAACATTTTAAAAGTGATAATGAAATAATTAATGATTTGGCTACTGGGTATACTCCCAAGGATTTATATGATGTTGAACCGGCCAAGAGAATTAATTGGACTTCTAAAACAGGGCATGCTTCAATATACTCCACAGTTGGTGATCTTAATAAATTTGGTACAGCAATATTAAATAATGAACTGCTATCCCCGGATTCACAGAAGAAAATTTTTACCAACCACGGTAATCAGGTCGGATATGGATGGTTCATCAGACCACATCTTGGTCGTACAAGGTATCAAATGAATGGAAAATCCCCTGGTTACTCTTCCTATTTTGCAATTTATCCTGAGGATAATCTTTTAATAATTGTTCTTTCCAATAATTTTATCCCATTGCCTGCTCAAATAGGTATGACAATTGCTGCAATGGTTTTTGGAGAACATTTTGAGATACTAAACACATCCTATAGGGAAGTCGATTTTAATTATTCAAAAAAATTAGCCGGTACCTATAAATTTAACAAAGACTTTTATGTTCCCAATTATGAATTAAAGATAAAATACAATAATGGACATTTAAATTGTCAATGGGGGGATTTAATACCAATAGATAATGGAGAAAAAAATTTAAGAGACTTCATTTTGAGAACATATTGGTCATCAATTCATTTTATCAAAGATAAATCGGATGAATTTGTAGAAATGGAATTCGATGAATATATAGGAGTAAAAATTAAGTAGCTCTGCAGCTAACAATCGCTTTGTAGTCATGCCGGCAGAATTATATACTGACATACCCATGTTTATCACTAATTTTATTCTTCAGGGACAGAATCTAGGATATGAATGACCGGCACGTCTCAAAGCTAGAACCGTTGGCAGTAATAAAAAATTTTATGAAGCATGAAACTTAGTAATCTATGCATTAATTCTGAACAATGGATTTTAAAAACGTTTGAAGAACTTACTAATTATGAACTCTATTGCATTTTACATCTTCGTAATTCAATATTTATTGTTGACCAAAACTGTGCATTTGAAGATATTGATGGAAAAGATTTAAATAATTGCTATCATTTATTTTGCATCTTGAATAAACAGGTAATTGCATATGCTAGAATTTTTGAACCAAATATTATCTATAGTGAACCTTGTATAAGTAGGGTTTGTACTTCTCTAAATTTTAGAGGGAAAGGAATTGGAAAAAAGTTGATGAAAATAACTCTTGACAAAACATCTATTTTGTTTTCTAAACAGTCCATAAGAATAGAAGCTCAACTCTATCTCAAAAAATTTTATGAGGGCTTTGGGTTTAAAACTATAGGAGAACCTTATGTTGAAGATGGAATTGAGCATATACAAATGTTAAAATAATACTATTGCCAACACGGTATATAGCAAATAGGGCGTTCGGTGGTTTATGAAATTTTAGTGCTTTCTACTGCCCTACTTTTCATATACTAACCGTTGGCGGTAATTTAAAACAACTTTAACAAAGAGAAACAAATGAAAAAATTGAGGTTTATACTTATAATATTCTCTATTATATTAATAGTATTGTCAATTATTTGGAATATTCCGGAAAATAAGAAAGAATTTAAAACACAACATTTTACTTTCCTGTTTAGTAGCAGTATCGATTCTTTAAGCATTGTTGGACTTTCAAAAGCGTTAAAAAGCAGTTATTCAAAAATTGGAAATAGCTTCAATACAACACCTGCCGAGAATATACAAGTGAACATCTATGCTCAAAGATGGAGATACATAAAAGCTACTGGAAATTGGGGTGGTTCTGGAAATATTGAAGGGATTTCAAAACTACATTTTGTAGAAAAAGCTTGGTTAGATTCTGAAATCTCTAAAATAGCCATCCATGAATTTGTTCATGCTGTTGTTCTCAAACTACTAATTGAAAGAGAACCGAAACCATTAAACGCTGAGAGTTTTGATAAAAAATTTCTAACCTTTCCGATATGGCTTTGGGAAGCGTTAAGTGTTTATGGTGCAGAACAATTTTATGAACCCAAAACGTTAGCATATTTTAATAAAGAGAACTATCCGAAAATCGAGGAATTAAACAATCGTTCAAAAGGACAAAAGATTTATACTTGTGGATATACAATAATTGAATATATTTTACAAGAGTATGGAAAGGACAAATTAACTGAACTTATTGAATCTTACGGGAACTTAAATAATGTTCTTAACGTAACAGAGGAACAATTTTCAAGCAATTGGTACGATTTTATAAAGAAAAAGTACAATTTGAAATGAAAACCTTTGACCGATATAAAAAAAGCGGACATGAAAAAACCAATCTGACGTTGTAAAACTACCGCCAACAATGTATAAAAAAAATAGGGCAGATTAGTGCTTAAACATGGGCTTGGGTATATTCACAAAGTCGCCAAATCTTTTTGATTTGGCTTTTAAGATTAATAAGTTAAAAACAAAATATAAAAATTCGGCTATGTGTTAATCCGAAAAGTTAGTGTCTTTTTATACGCTACTATTCATACACAAACCGTTACACTGAATTTAAAATAAAATACTCAAAGGTTCATACTTCTTCTTGTATTGAACATGGTAAGAAATGCAACAACTTAAAAAAATATAGATGCAGTCAGTCTTGCAATCTTTTCCCTAATGTTAATTTTCTTAGTTTTGATGAGAGACTAAAAGATTTTAAATAAAACAAACAACCTCTTATGAAACGGCGATCATTTTTAAAAGGAACAACAGCCTTGTCAGGACTTGGACTGACATCGAGTTGTTTGGGCAATACAAATAAGAAAAAAATCAATAAACCTCTTGAAGTATGCGCCACGATAGAACAACAAAAAGTGTCTTTTTATGCCGAGACAATTAATGTATCAATAAAAGTAATTCATATTGCCGACACCCATTTATTCAAAGATGATGAGAGAGGAATTCCTTATCAAGAGTATAGTGGTAGAATGGCAAAGGCCTATAATCAAACCATACATTTTCAAACGCAAAAAGTAACAAATCCAGAAGTTGCCTTTGAAGAAGCATTAGCCTATGCGAGAGCGGTCCATGCCGATGTGATTACCTTGATTGGGGATATTTTCAGCTTTCCGTCTGAAGCGGCAATCGAATGGGTTTTATGGAAATTGAAGGAGACGGCTATTCCATACATTTACATCGCTGGAAATCACGATTGGCATTATGAAGGGATGGAGGGGACGTTGGAGTCTTTGCGGGATACCTGGATTGAAAAAAGATTACTGCCCTTGTATCAAGGAAACAATCCTTTAATGGCAGCTTATGAAATTAAAGGAATCCGATTTATAGCGATTGATAATTCTACCTATCAAATTAATGAGGAGCAGTTGACTTTTTTTAAGGAACAAGTTGAAAAGGGACTGCCAATGGTTTTATTGGTTCATATTCCAATGTATGCTCCTGGAAAGCAGATTTCATTCGGTTGTGGAAATCCAAATTGGGGAGCTGCCACGGATCGTAATTATGAATTAGAAAAACGACCAAAATGGCCAGAAAGTGGACATACGCAAACAACGCTTACTTTTCATAAAAACGTTTTTAATGCACCCAATTTATTAGGCATTTTTGCAGGACATATTCATCAAAATTCAATTGAAATCATCAAAGGAAAACCACAAGTTGTCGCTGATGATAATGCTAGTGGAGGGTATTTGGACATCAACTTTTTACCTCTGGAAGAACAAGACAAAAAGTTAATTACATCGTGATTAATAAATTCACAATCGCTTTAAATCCAGACAATTTTAAAAAAACAAAGCATTTGCAAATACCATTTTCCCTGAATACCAAAATCCTCTAAACAGGACATTGTCTACCAAATAAATAAGGCTTCCACGCCCTTTGGTTTCTGAACCAAAGAGTAAGGATTTTTTCTGGTTTTCTAGCGCCTTATACCCTATAAATCCTGCAGCAGGTGAAGTATTTGCAGAAAGATAAGCGGCGTTATTTCCATTTTCTAATAAGGAAAATGCATCTTCATTCAATTTTAGGGTGTAGTATCGGTCTAACCCAAAGCTTAAAGGATTGGTTTTATCTAAAGAAACGGGAAAAACACTCCCAGATGTAATTTCACTAATTTCAGTACGTTCCAGCTCCTCGTAAGGAACAAGGGTCGTGTCTGTTTCTGGCCCTTCTTTCTTTTTTAGTTTGAACGCCTCGGTATTAGCAAAATGATCGAGTGCTCCTGCCAGGGCAATTATTTTTCCACCTTTACGAACCCATTCCATGATTTTATCGTTCAAATCATTATTAGACCATTTTCCATAATACCCATTAGGAAGAATGAGTTGATCCATCGTTTCTAAAACTGACTCAAGTCTGCTTTCATCCACCTGCATTAGCGGGTATTCTAATTGTTGTTCAAAATAATGCCAGATTTCACCATAGCTTAAAGTTGAGGCTTGATCTGTTCTCAAAATCGCAACTTTAGGGGGTTTGATCAAGTGAACTTCAGCTGCTCCTAAATCCGGACCAGCGGAAGAATATCCTGTAGTGATGGGGTGGAGTGTTCTTCCAAATTGTGTGGCTATAATTTCTAGCTTTTCTAGGTAAGAATCTTTTTTTAGGTTATCTCCTTTAAGAACAAAAAGACTTCCGCGCTCCCAAGATTTTCCACTATTAGTAATCGGTACGCTGTTATATCGAACTCCTAAATCCGCTTTGAGAAGGGCGGCTAAAAATTGAGCATCAGCAAAACTTTTATAGGGGAGTGCATAACCATAGACTTTTTTAGAAAGGGAGGTATTGGGCTTTAGAGCTGATGGAAATGGAACTGTTGCAAGGTTTTCTCTGGTGGCATTGGCTTTTAATCCATAGGCATAGGGGAGTGACCATGCAGTGATGTCGTAGGTAAGGGAATCATTGAGTTTAGTTTGGGGTTCCAAAAGAATTTGTGCCATCTTTCCTTTAGGTTGGTTGGTGGGAACGACCAAGGCATTTTGAGAAAAAGAGGTGTTTCCAACCCGCTGTTTTTGGTAATCATACCCTTTAACCGAACTATTTTTTTCAAGTCCGTAGCTTTTAATTTCATGATGTTCTAAAAATCGCGCCAGCGCACTAAGCTTGTCAGGATGTCCTTCGAGTACAAAGTTTTTGTATTTCAAATTTTGATTCTTAAAAAAAGCTTGGTAATTTTTGTTGAGGACCGATTTGTTTTTTGTGGCTGTTTCTACCGTAGAAATTCCTGTGGTATAATGGTGTGCAATACGGTCGGTCAGTGTTACTTCAATATTTTCATTGTTGTCCACTCCCAAACCAGCATACCCTCCACCTGCTTGTTCATAGGTCATTCCTATAGCGCCTAAATAGGTTGGGTAGGTGTCTCCATAGCTAGGGTAAAGAAGGTCAAATGTTTGTTTGGTAAAATAAAACCATCCTTCTTGGTCAAAATATTTGGCGTGATTTTTACCTAAAGTATCTTGAAATTCTTTTTGAAAATCGGTAATCACTTCATGCAATGGTTCGGCAGCAGGAGCAAAATAATAGGGACTATTAATGCCTTGTTCGTGAAAGTCAACATGGATATGTGGCAACCATTGATTGTATTGTTTCAGTCTTTGTTGGGATTCGACTTGGGTGATCCATGCCCAGTCTCTGTTGAGGTCAAACATGTAGTGGTTACTTCGTCCATTATGCCAGGATTCGCTATGTTCACGGGTCAAGCCCTTGCTGTCATACGGAGAACTTTTTGTTTGATTATAAAAATTCACATAGCGATCTCTTCCATCAGGATTAATACAGGGGTCTAAAATTACAATGGTGTCTTGGAGCCAGTCTTGATATTGGGTAAGTAGTGCGTGTGCTGTTTTCATAGAAGCTTCTGTGCTGGAAGATTCATTTCCATGAACATTATAACTTAACCAAACGATCACTTTGTTATCATTTTTTGGTCCGGGTTCCATCCCGCTGTTTTGCAGGTGTGTTTTCCGAATACTTTCAAGATTTTCAAGATTTTCTGGGCTGGAAATAAAAGCTAATTGCAGTAAACGACCTTCGTTTGTTTTTCCATAAGCTTGTAATTTGATACTTGTAGAGTTTGCCTCAAGGTGTTGGTAATAATCTACTACTTGATGGTGTCGGGTGAAATTTGTGCCTAGTGCATATCCCAGAAAGGTGTCTGGGGTCTTTAACTGGGCATTCGTGATCCATACAAATAAGAGAAAAAATAGACTAAAGTGTGGGCGTAACATAGAATTTTAGTTTTAAAAAATAAATGTACACTTTCTGCAGGAACTCTAAATTTCTTTTCCCAAAAAAACGAATATCTTTACATAAAATTGTTCATGGGTAATCAGCAGCTCTCTTTTCAAGAAACCGGTCGTTTTTCAGCTTTGATTTGCGATTATTTATCTGCAAAAGAAACCTTGAAGCCTTTTTATAGTGCTTTTCCTAAATTAGACAATTTCGCTTCGCAAATTGAACTCAAGAAAAGTAGTTTTTCTGCTGCCAATAGAAATGTTCTCGTCCAAACTTTGAGAAAGCAATATGCTATTCTGAAACCATCGGCTGAGGTAGCTGAAAATTTAGATCTGCTAGAACAAGACAATACATTTACGATTGCAACGGGGCATCAATTGTGTTTGATGACTGGTCCTTTGTATTTCATTTATAAGATAATCAGTACGATCAATTTATGTGATCAGTTAAAAAAGAAATACCCCAATTCTAATTTTGTACCCGTCTATTGGATGGCAAGTGAGGATCATGATTTTGAAGAAATTAGTGCCTTCCGCTTTCAAGACAAAAGTATCAAATGGCATCGCGAAGCTGCTGGAGCCGTAGGAGATTTGCCTTTGGATGATCTTCAAGAAGTTTTGCATGTCTTTGAACAGCATTTGGGTTCACAACCCGAAGCTAACACCGTTAAAGAGTGGATTCAAACCAGTTATCGTTCTTCTAAAAACTTATCTGAAGCGACTTTTAGACTAGTCAATCAACTTTTTGGAGATAAGGGCTTGGTGGTCTTAGAACCCAATAAGGCAGAATTAAAGCAAGTGTTTTTACCTGTTCTAAAAGAAGAATTAACAAATCAATTTTCCTTTGAAAAGGTAAGTTCACAAGTTCAAAAAATTCAAGCAGTATACAATAAAGAGTACACTCCGCAGGTAAATCCTAGAGAAATAAATCTCTTTTATTTAACAGAAAACGGTCGCTATCGAATTGAAAAAGAAGGATCAGATTTTTTATTAAATGGTACAGAACAGCGTTTTACTTCATCAGCATTTTACGCTCTTCTGGAAAAGCATCCTGAGCGTTTTTCCCCAAATGTAATTTTACGTCCTGTATACCAAGAAGTCATACTACCCAATTTATGTTATATCGGTGGAGGAGGTGAGTTGGCCTATTGGTTTCAATTGAAAAGTAATTTTGAACACCTAAATGTCCCTTTTCCTATTTTATTAGTTCGAAATTCAGCTCTACTATTTTCTGAGAAGCAAGGAAAGAAAATGAAAAATTTGGAGATAAAAGCTTCCGAGCTATTTTTAAAACGCAATGCATTAATCAATAAAAAAATTAGGCAAATCAGCAATATTGATCTGGATCTTGACTTTTTGAAAATAGCATTAAAGAAACAGTTTGAACATTTGAATGGGTTGGTAGAGCAGACGGATAAATCCTTTGAAGGAGCAGTAGCTGCTCAAGAATTCAAACAATTAAAAGGGATTGAGCATCTTGAAAGACGTTTACTCAAAGCACAAAAACGCGTGCTCTCCGATCAGGTTAATAGGCTGGTTATGCTGCATGAGCAATTGTTTCCAAATGATTCTTTACAAGAGCGAAGCTTGAACTTTGTTAGCTTGTATTTGGAATTGGGAGCGGACTTTCTCCCCACGCTTTTTGATGCCCTAGACCCGATGAATCCCAACTTTATTTTAGTTGAATATTAAAGCATTGAATAGGCGTTGATATTTTACCTCTGACTTCTTCATCTGAACCTTGTATAATTCGGCTTAAATTGTATTTTTGCTCATGCAAGAAAAAGTACTCATTCTCGACTTCGGTTCACAGTACACTCAGTTAATTGCTCGCCGTGTTCGGGAGCTTTTTATTTACTGTGAAATTCATCCCTATAACAACCCTCCAAAAGCCATTTCTTCTTTTAAAGCGGTAATTCTATCCGGCTCACCCTTTTCTGTTCGCAGTGAAGATGCGCCTCATCCCGATTTATCAGCAATTAAAGGAAAGATTCCCCTTCTAGGAGTATGCTATGGGGCTCAATATTTAGCTCATTTTTTTGGGGGTAAAGTAAGTCCATCCAACACCCGTGAATACGGAAGAGCTCATCTTTCTCTGGTTGATTCGGTCAGTCCATTCTTTAGAGAGGTTACTGAAAACAGTCAAGTTTGGATGAGTCATGCCGATACAATTTTGAACCTCCCCGAAGGGACAGAATTATTGGCGAGTACTGAAGATGTGGAAAATGCTGCTTTTAAAATAAAGAATGAAGAAACTTATGCCATACAATTTCACCCTGAGGTTTATCATTCCACTGAAGGAAAGCAGGTTTTAGAAAACTTTTTAGTTCATATTTCGGGGGTAAAACAAGATTGGACGCCTGATTCTTTTGTGGAGAGCACAATCAAAGAGTTAAAAGAAAAAGTTGGGGAGGAAAAGGTCATACTCGGCTTGTCTGGAGGAGTTGATTCTTCTGTGGCAGCGATGCTGTTACACAAAGCCATAGGAGCGCATTTGAATTGTATTTTTGTAAATAATGGCTTGCTCAGAAAGAATGAATTTGATGAAGTTTTGGTGCAATATGCTGGAATGGGATTAAATGTCAAAGGAGTGGACGCTACCGATCAATTTTTGGATGCACTTGAAGGCGTTTCCGATCCTGAGACCAAAAGGAAAATAATTGGTAAAACCTTTATTGACGTTTTTGATGCTGAAGCACAAAAAATTGAGGGAGCCAAGTGGCTCGGCCAAGGAACGATTTATCCTGATGTGATTGAATCTATTTCTGTAAAAGGTCCCTCTGCAACCATCAAATCACATCATAATGTAGGTGGACTTCCTGATTACATGAAATTAGAGTTGGTTGAACCGCTTCGAATGTTGTTCAAGGATGAAGTGCGCCGCGTTGGAAAAAGCATGGGAATGGATGCTGAACTTCTCGGAAGACACCCTTTTCCGGGACCGGGTCTTGCCATTCGAATATTAGGAGACATCACCCGTGATAAAATAAGAATGCTTCAAGAAGTGGATGCAATCTTTATTCAAGGTCTTAAAACTTGGGGTTTATATAACCAGGTATGGCAAGCGGGAGCAATCTTCCTTCCTGTTAGCAGTGTAGGTGTTATGGGAGATGAGCGTACCTATGAGAGTTGTGTTGCTTTGAGAGCGGTTCAATCCACGGACGGTATGACAGCAGATTGGGTGGATTTACCCTACAAGTTTTTGCAGAAAATCTCCAATGAAATCATCAACAATGTCAAAGGAGTCAACCGAGTAGTGTACGATATCAGTTCAAAACCACCTGCTACAATAGAATGGGAATAGTTTTTGTAAGTAATCAAATATGAAACAATTTAAATTCATTTTTACCTTATTCCTTCTGTTCAGTCTTTTTTCAGAAGCACAAACTCCTGAACGATTCATTAATCATCGCGTCAGTAGAAACCAGAGTTTGAAAGAGATCTTGGAGCAATACGGGATTTTAGAAGCGCAATTATTGGAATACAATCCCTTGGTGGAGCGAGTGGGGGTAAAAAGAAGAATGAATTTAAGAATACCTGTCTATGCTGTTGGAATTCAGAAAAAAGAAGAGCTAATATCGAATACTGTTTCCGCTTCAACTGAGGATTTAATTCATTTGGTGGCACCCAAAGAAACCAAATGGCGATTGGCATATCAATATGGAACGACCATAGCGGTATTGGATTCATTAAATCCAGAAATAAGGGATGGACTTAAAATTGGACAAGAAATTAGATTGCCCCATTTTGTAGAAACAAAACCCCTGCCTGCAAAGGATTCATTGTATAATTATTATAAAGTATTACCTAAAGAAGGCTTTTATCGCATAGAAAAAAAGTTGGGTGTGAGTCAGCAAGTTTTGGATTCGCTCAATCCAAATTTAGCGAGTACTGGACTTCAGGTAGGAATGATTTTAAAGATTCCAGGAAAGCAAAGCGGAAAATTAAAAGTTGAAAATGATTTATTAGTTGAACGAACCAATCTTTTAGATTCAACATTGCAACTGCGTAAAATAAAATTGGGAGTATTACTCCCTTTTAGAGCAAAAGAAATCGTTTTTGATTCCATTGAGGATACTGAAAAAACACTTGCAGGAAGAAATTTGCACACGATTTCATTGGATTTTTATTCGGGGGTGCTTTTTGCGATTAAACAAGCTGTCAACAAAGGGATTGATATTGACTTAACCACCCTTGATACCGAAAATAACCCCACTAGTGTGCAGCAAATTATTCAATCAGGAACCTTAAGAACTCAAGATTTAATTGTTGGGCCACTCATCCCCAACAATTTTAATTTGGTTTCAAATGAAGCTAGTTTAAGTACGATCCCTAAAATTGCTCCGCTTTCTTCTAATTCAGTAGTCTTTAGGAAGAATGTTTTTCAATCCGTAACTCAACAAGCTGATTTTCGCGATAAAATGTACACCCATTTAGAGTCGCGATTAGATTCTACACACAATGTGGTCATTGTAGCTGACTCATTGAACAGAAGTCTTGAGCGTCAATTGAAGCAGCGTTTCCCTTGGGCGATTAGTTTGCGGCCTGAAAAACAAGACTATTTATTGCCTGAGCTAGTGGATTCTTTATTGGTGGATTCGTTGCCGAATAAAATTCTTTTGGAAACACAATCTTTTCCATTGATTGCGAGTGCCATCTCGCAGTTCAATGCGCAAAATACCAAAGACCGTGAAGTTCAAGTTTTTACAAGTTACCGAAGTAATGCCTATGATAATGAAAATTTATCCAGAGCTGTATTAGGGGGAGTTAGGTTTACCTATCCCGTTGGTTTTAAACCATTAGATCCAGAGTTAGATAAAGAATTTATTACGGCTTTTATCCATGAATATGGGCAGCCTCCAAGTAAAGAAGCCATTAGAGGATATGATGTTGTTTTGGATGCTATTTTAAGAATGGCTGTAGCCAAGGAGCTACCTGAATCATTGAGCTTAGGTGAGACGGAGTATTTTTCCAATCGATTTCTCTATGGTAAAGAACAAAATGATGCTTATGCCAATAAGGCTCTGTTTATCCTGCAGCATGAGGGCTATGAAATATTTGAAATAAAAGAATGAAGCCAAGCAGCGAGAAGTTCTCTTTGATTTTTGTAAATTTGAGCCCGGTAGGTTAACTGTCAAAAACAACCGGATGTCCAACACCAAATATATATTCGTAACCGGAGGGGTTACATCATCACTAGGAAAAGGAATTATTGCAGCTTCTTTAGCCAAGCTATTACAAGCGCAAAATTTCAAAGTGACTATTCAAAAATTTGATCCTTATATCAATGTGGATCCAGGAACTTTAAATCCCTATGAACATGGAGAGTGTTTTGTTACCGATGATGGTGCCGAAACCGATCTTGATTTAGGGCATTACGAGCGTTTCTTGAATGTAAATACATCTCAAGCCAATAATGTAACTACAGGAAGGGTATATCAAAGCGTTATTGAAAAAGAGCGTCGTGGAGCGTTTTTGGGGAAAACAGTTCAGGTGATTCCACACATTACCAATGAAATTAAAGAACGGATGCGCCTTTTGGGTGAAACCGATCAATACGATATTGTCATCACAGAAATTGGGGGAACGGTTGGGGATATCGAATCCCTTCCCTACATTGAATCCGTTCGTCAAATGATTTGGGATTTAGGTAGAGAAAACGCGATTGTAATTCATTTAACACTCATCCCTTTTTTAGCTGCTGCTGGAGAGCTAAAGACAAAACCTACTCAACACTCTGTCAAGACTTTGATGGAGAGTGGAATTTCTGCGGATATTATCGTTTGTAGAACAGAGCATGAATTGTCTGAAGATTTACGCCAAAAGCTAGCCTTGTTTTGCAATGTAAAACGCGAAGCGATTATACAATCCATTGATGTAGAAACCATTTATGATGTTCCACTCAAAATGCTTGAAGAAGGTTTAGATCGTGTTGTTTTGGATAAGCTTCAGCTGAAACCCAAACAAGCATTGAACCTCAAGCCTTGGAATGAATTTTTAACGAAGTTCAAAAATCCTAAACATACCGTCAAGATTGGATTGGTTGGAAAATATGTAGAATTACAAGATTCGTATAAATCTATTTTAGAATCCTTGATCCATGCTGGTGCAGTCAATGAAACCGAGATTGAGGTGGTGAGTATTCACTCAGAAGAATTGAGTCAACAAAATGTAGTTGATACTTTAGCGCCTCTGCAGGGTCTGATCGTAGCTCCAGGTTTTGGGGAGCGAGGCATAGAAGGAAAAATTATTGCCGTTGCTCATGCTAGAGAAAGCAAGCTTCCCTTTTTGGGGATTTGTCTTGGAATGCAGATGGCAGTAATTGAATATGCCAGAAATAATGCGGGACTTAAAGAAGCCAATTCTGCTGAAATGGATCCTGCTTGTAAAGCTCCTGTAATTGATTTAATGGAGTCCCAAAAAAGCATTATCAACAAAGGAGGAACCATGCGATTGGGAGCTTGGGATTGTTCTTTGACTGAAGGTTCTCTTGCCGAAAAGGCGTATGGAACGAATATGATTTCTGAGCGTCATAGACATCGTTATGAATTTAACAATGATTTTTCAGATCAAATTTTTGATGAAGATTTTGTCGTATCAGGAATTAATCCCGAAACCGGATTGGTAGAAATTATAGAATACAAAAACCACCCCTGGTTTGTAGGCGTTCAGTTTCACCCTGAGTATAAAAGTACCGTATCGAAACCCCACCCTTTGTTTTTGGCCTTTGTAAAAGCCAGTCTAGTAAAAAAAGGCAAGGCTTAACCTTGAAAATAAATTATGGAAGAAAAAAAGTTTGACCCGTATCAGTTTATAGGATTTGTTTTAATTGCAGTTATTCTAACTTGGATGCTCTACAGAAATGGACCAGATGAAGAAGCAACCCCTGTGCAAGTTACAACAGAACAAGGGACAACAGCAGCATCTACTCCTGAAGTCGTTCAGGTTTCAGACTCCATTCTCCAGCAACAAAAAGTGGAGGCTTTTGGAGATTTAGGGACTTTATTTGTTCCTAAAGCCATTGAGAATGTGAAAATTCAAACAGATAATTTTAGTGTTGAAGTGCAGTCTAAAGGAGGTCAAATAGCTCTTTTTCAATTAGATGAATTTGAAAACTTTGAAGATGCCCCCATTCGTTTGATTGATCAATCTAATGCGGACTTCAATATTATGATGACCACTTTGGATGGACGTATTATGAATACCAGAGAGATGTATTTTTTACCTACACTTTCGGATTCAGGAGATGCTTATCACTTGGTTATGAAGGCAAGTCTTTCCGCAAGTCAATATGTAGCGTTTGAATATCATTTCCCCAAAACGGGGTACTTGCATACCGTTACCCTTAAGACAGAAGGAATGCAGCGTCTTTTGAATAGTACAACTCCACCCCAATTGGATTGGAAAACCAATACTTTCAGAAATTCCATTAGTATTGATTATGAAAATCGATATACTGAATTTACTTTCGGATATGAAGAGGACCGTGTTGATTATTTATCCATGAATGGAGAAGATAAAGAAACTCGCGAGGGAATTCGATGGATCTCCTATCGTCAACATTTCTTTAGTGCCATTTTAATTCCCGATACACCCATCCCATCAGCAGCTTTGACATCTGTCAACCTTGCAAGTGATGAGTCTTTGGAAGAAAAGTTTACAAAAAGCTTTGAAACAGCCTATCCACTTGTACTTTCATCGGGAAATTTAAATACGAATCTCAGCTTTTATTACGGACCAACGGATTATAAAACGCTACAAAACCTAGAAGGGGATTTAGAAACCTCTATTCCTATGGGGTGGGGGATCTTTGGATGGATTAATAAATTCATCTTCTTACCTCTTTTCGAATTTCTGTCGTCTTTCCTTTCCTATGGTATTGCCATTATTGTCATGACTTTAATCGTTCGTTTGGCCATGTCTCCTGTGACCTACAAATCGTATGTATCCCAGATTAAAATGAAACTCTTGCGTCCGGATATTGAAGTGATCAATGCTAAGTTTAAAGACGATGCCGTAAAACGACAACAAGAAACCATGAGTTTGTATTCTCGAGCAGGAGCCAATCCGATGTCAGGATGTATTCCTGCCCTGATTCAACTTCCTGTTTTTTATGCTTTATTTTCTTTTTTCCCTGTAGCCTTTGTATTACGTGATAAAAGCTTCTTATGGGCAGATGACTTATCTTCCTATGACTCTGTTTTAGAATTAGGATTTAGTATTCCTTTCTATGGAGATCATGTGAGTTTGTTCCCAATTTTAGCGTCAATTGCGATTTTCTTTTACACTCAAATGACCACGGGACAACAAAGTATGCCACAACAACCGGGGATGCCCAACATGAAAATCATTATGTATTTAATGCCTTTGATGATGTTATTCTTCTTCAATAATTATGCAAGTGGATTGAGTCTGTACTATTTTGTTTCCAACTTATTGACCATTATCTTGATGCTGGTGATCAAAAATTTTATTATTGACGATAATAAAATCCATGCTAAGATTGAGGAAAATAAGAAGAAGCCCAAGAAAGCAGGTGGATTTTCTGCACGCCTTCAAAAAGCAATGGAAGAAGCTGAAAAGCAGAAAAAAGCAGGACGTAAATAATTCTTTAATACTGCTTATCTTTGCCCTATGAATAAGGGACGTGTTATTGTGGGACTTTCTGGAGGTGTAGACTCCAGTGTGGCTGCTTATCTTTTGAAAGAAGCAGGCTATGAAGTCATTGGTTTGTTCATGAAAAACTGGCATGACGAGTCGGTAACCCTCTCCAATGAATGTCCTTGGCTGGAAGATAGTCATGATGCCATGCTGGTTGCAGAAAAACTAGGAATTCCATTTCAAACCGTCGATTTGAGCAAAGAGTACAAGGAACGTATAGTAGATTATATGTTTGATGAATACTCAAAGGGTCGAACGCCCAATCCCGACGTGCTTTGCAACCGTGAGATTAAATTTGATGTCTTTTTAGAGATTGCTTTGTCTTTAGGCGCAACCTATGTAGCCACAGGTCATTATTGTCAGAAAAGTACTTTTACAAACTCAACGGGAACCCCTATTCATCAGCTTAAAGCTGGAGCAGACAACAACAAGGATCAATCCTATTTTTTATGTCAGCTGACGCAACAGCAACTAGCTCATGTTTTATTTCCCATCGGACATTTGCAAAAAGGAGAGGTGAGAAAAATTGCTTTGGCTCAAGATTTAGTAACTGCTGAGAAAAAAGATTCCCAAGGACTCTGCTTTATTGGAAAAGTAAAATTGCCTGATTTTTTGCAGCAGCAATTAAAACCTAAAACGGGAACCATTATTGAAATTCCAACTGATTTTTCGGTTTATTCTGAATCTGAAAATCAACAAAACGATCTAGTCAATCGTGCTAAAAAAGTACGTTATCAACCCTCAGATGGAGCTGTAGTTGGCGAGCATAATGGGGCTCATTTTTATACCATTGGTCAGCGAAAAGGACTGGGAGTAGGAGGGAATGTGGAGCCCTTGTTTGTTATTGACACCAATGTCGAGGACAATACAATCTATGTGGGTCAAGGAAAAGCTCACCCGGGATTGTTTCGCTATGCCTTAAAAGTGGCTCAAGAAGATATTCATTGGGTTCGGGAAGATTTAAGCTTAGAGCCCGGAGAAACCAAGACGGTATGGGCTCGTATTCGATACCGACAAGCCTTACAACAAGCAACGCTTTTTCAGACTGAGGAGGCTCTATACGTTTCTTTTCAAGCCCCACAATCTGCGATTACTTCGGGGCAGTTTGTGGCGTGGTATCAAGATGAGGAACTGATAGGTTCTGGGGTGATTTCTTAATTTTCCCAATTTTCCATTTGTTCCATCGCTTCTTTCACACTTTCAACTGGACGCAAGCAGTCTCTGTTTTGACAGACATAAACATAAGTTTCTCCTTCAAAAAAACGATCTTTCAATAAAGGTAAAAAAAGGCGAGGCATCATCCTTAAATTCTTTGAGTACGATGGCATTGAAAGCAAGCGCATCTTCCAAGAATGTTTTATTTCCAAAGGTTTTATAGAGCGCAATAGCCGCTTGCGTCATAAAAGCATAATCTTCTAAAAACCCATCTATTTTCGGTTTCCCTTCTTGAAAGGTGTGGAAAAAATGCCGCTTTTTGTAGGTGTTTTCTTTTAGAAAGGAATAAATGTTTTCCGCTTCGTTTATAAACTGAGGGTCTCCAAAGGCTTCATAAGCTTGAGTTAACCCTACGATCAACAAAGCGTTCCATGAGGTAATTATTTTAGTGTCAATTAATGGAAATTCACGCTGTTACATTTCTACTTTGAGTTTAGAAATCCAAGCCTCTTTTTTTGCTTCTAAAGTTTTCTTGTCTATTTTGTATTGTTCCTAAAAAGCAGTATCAATGGAAGAAAGCTTTAAATTATAAAAATGTTCTTCAAAGGGTTCGTTGAGGTCAATATTAATATCTCCGACACCTACCTCTGCTCCTAAATACATATAAGGGTTAGTAAAATAGTTGTAAGTATGAGTTTCTTTTAGGGTATTGGAAAATTCAATATTAGTTTGTGTCCTAGATAATTTTGAAAAAAGAGTTTTGGGTTCTTTTTTACACATACTGAACAAAATTAATACCTAAAGCAGAAAGGTTCTTTTCACTTGAGGAGTTGGTGCTTTTATAAATAAGAATAACCCCATATAAATAGAGGGTTATTCTTATTTTAATATTAAAGGTAACTCTTAGTACCCAGGATTTTGTTGAATCGAAGGATCTCTATCTATTTCTTCCTGGGGAATTGGAGTGAAGTATACATGATCTTTCCAAACTCTATTTTCAAATACAATATCGGTAGGTCTATAGAGATAATCAAAATCAGCAAAACTTTTTCTATAATTATCTGGGGTCATAGAACTTCCTGCTTTTTGGGTTGCTTGAATTAAAATTTGTTGCACTTGCTTGTCTAATGAATACGAGCCTTCTAACCAACGCTTCATGTCAAAAAGACGTGCATCTTCATTCACTAATTCTTTATCTCGCTCTCTTTTGTAAATTTCTAACAAATCAGAACCTGAGGCGGTAACCTCAGGTAATCCATTTCTAAAGCGCAATTTGTTTAGCCATGATTTGGCATCACTATCTTCCCCAAGATTAATCGTCGCTTCAACATAATTTAAAAGAATTTCTGTATAGCGAATGTATGGGGCATCTACTTTTTGAAGATTATTTGGCCACGATGCGGGGGAATAAGGATCTGCAAACTTTTTAAAATAATAACCTGTTCTAGAGCCATTCCAGTCTTCAATTGGTCCTTGTCTCGTATCCACTCCATTTTTTAAATTTCCATCCTCAGGTTTATAATTGCCTTCAGAAAAAGTGTAATACCCAGTTTGAATTTCATTAAAATTATCATGCTTAGTAACGTCAGAAGTTCTTACCTTCCAAGAAGCACCATCAAATAATAAAGTTGAATAAAAGCGCGCTTCTCTTTTCCCATAGGGGTCACTTGCATGATCAGGATTATCCCAGTCAAAATCAGTACCATCAGCTAAGCTGTACTTTGAAGCTAAAGCTTCTGTTGGGGTAGTTCCTGCCCATTCATGGTACCCATTAGGCCCATGATAGAGGGCGACCATTCCAGGTCCTTGAGACCACCCATTTCCACCAGGATAGGTCCTAGATCCGAAACCGAAAGATTCGATTAAACGTCCCCATATAAAATCTTGATTTTTGTCTCCCTGTAGCCAAATGTCTTCATAATTCTGTTTGGCTTCATCAAAAGATGCAGGGGCTGAATAATCCAATTTATATCCCGAAGTTGCATCTAACAGTGCTTTAGAAGCGGCTTTTGCAGCTTGCCAACGTTGTTGTTGCGATCCAGAAGTATATCCAATAAGCTCTTTATTACTGTAAGCTGCAATTGTTGAAATAGCAGAAGCTTTTGAAGGTTCATACAAATCACTGGCTACATGTGTTAACACTCTTGACTTTAAGGCTAAAGCAGTAATCTTATGAGCTCTGGACTTGTCAGCAGGTGCATTCTCTAATAGAGTAATCGCTTGATCAATATCAGCAATAATCTGATTTACAGTTGCTTCAAAACTTGATCGTGGATTACTAGCTTCGCTCTCAAGGTCAAAGGGTTCCGTTGTCAAAACTAAACCTCCAAACTGACGCATAAGCTGAGTGAAAAAATAGGCTCTCATAAAATAGGCTTCTCCTAGCAATCTTTTAGTAAGATCTGGATCAAGTCCTCCTTCGTTCGCTGTTAGCTGTTTGATTGCAATATTGGAGCTACGAATAAAAGGATAAATTTCTTTCCAACTAAACCATTGGAAGTCAATATAATTTCCTGCTGGATTCATTTTCCCTTCGGTATATCCATCCACTCCACGTCCAGGGTGTGTAAACACCGCTTGATCTGTAAAAGCATCCGTGGTCTCTTCACGGGTCAATGTTCCTGCCCAAGTTCCTTGATACAGATCGAGTACTGCTGCTTCTGCGAGTTTAGCTGAAGACCAAACATTTGACTCAGCAATTTCGCTTAGGGGAGTTGTGTTTAGGAAATCGTCTTGACAGCCTATCAGGACTAGTCCAAATAGAACACTACTTGCAACTTTATAAAAAAGCTTTTTCATTATTATCATGTTTAAAAAGTTAATTGTACTCCAGTTATTATTGTTTTTAAAAGAGGATAGGCACCACCATTATTGACGGATCCACCACCTGCATTTCTTGTGTTATTTATATTCGAACCATTTTGTAAAACTTCGGGATCAAAAGGGAAATCTGTAATGGTAATCAAGTTTGTGCCTGATACAGAAAGACGAATACTTTGTGCTCCAATTTTACTACTGATATTTTTAGGAAAATTGTAGCCAAATTCGAGTGATTTCAATCGAATAAAGTCTCGGGTGATCAAAGCGTAATCCGTTTGTCCAGAATACCATTGATCTCCACGGTCTGCTAGCCTTGGCGCAGGCGCATCAGGTTTGTCTAATGACCAAGCACGATCAAAAACATCACGCTGAACATTGGCTAAGGTACCTGACATAAAGCTCCATTCATAAGAATTATATCCTCCAGCAGCACCATTCCAATACATGTTAAAATCAAAGTTTTTATAAGTCAATGCGGTGTTAAAACCGAATTGGGTGTCAGCAAAAGCACTTCCACCTGTTCTCTGTTGGTCGGCAGGAGTAATTTTACCATCTCCACTAATGTCTTTGACTTTAGCGTCTCCAGGTTTTAATAAGGGAGTTACCCCTGAATAATCTAGAGTTTCAGCATCTATTTCTGCTTGTGAGCGAAACACACCGTCAAAGGAATAGAGTAAAGGGCGACCCAGTTCACCGCCTGTCTCACGTTGCCATGGACGGTCAGTAAAATCAGGTTCGTCAACA
>Ga0228662_1000260_pt1 | contig 28833 bp, 36 predicted proteins | sample 76DmetaG_FD_183173 | JGI IMG/M metagenome (GOLD analysis project Ga0228662, IMG submission 183173) | Seawater microbial communities from Monterey Bay, California, United States - 76D | ecosystem: Environmental > Aquatic > Marine > Coastal | place: USA: California | collected 2016-11-10
ATGCTAGAACGAAGTTGATTGGTATGTTGATGACAGTGGCGAACGTCGTGTCCACCAATGACTCTTTAAATGCTTGTTTCTTCACAAACTCTCTGTGTATTCTGCTAGGTCTTGAATATCAGTGTCTGATAATCCTCCAGCTTGTGCCCACATTAAATTACTCTGTGCGCCAACCTTCTCGCCTGCGCGATATGCTGTTAAACGACCCACAATGTATTCCGCACTCTGACCTGCTAGCATGGGTCCAATACCTCCCTCGCCGTTGCCACCATGACAAGCACTGCATGCCGCATACTTTGCCTGGCCAGGAAGTGCGTCTGCTACTGCTACCTGAACTGCACTACCATTGACCACATACGCTGATAGTGGACCATAAAAGTTTGTGGGTTCAGATGATAGATTTACCACACCATAGGGTTTGATACGGTCAGATATTTCAGCAGTTTGGTCTTTTGTGGAACTCACAGATTTTGCTCTGAAAGGATCGTTTTGTCCACACCCTGTTAGGAATATTACAGATAATACTATTGCTAAAGTTTTCATTGGTTTTGCTCCGTTTGTCATAAAAATGTCTCTAAAGACTCATGTGCAGTGTCATAGTTCCAAAGAACTAACTCCTTGCGTTCCTTCTCGTCCTCTCGGTACTTGCTGCCTGAGTGCATCGTGTACGTGAGGTCAAATGTCTCGTTGCTGAATGTGGGGTACATGCTCTTGATGAGGTCATTGTTGTCATACGAGAGCAGTATATTAGACTTGCATTCTTGTACAGAGGCAGCAAAACGATCATGGTCAAAGGACTTGTGCATGTCTCCGTCCTTACCATAGATGAACGATTTACCATCCTTGCCTACTTTGGCATAGGGAGGATCAAGATAGACCAGTGCACGAGGAGCAGAGGTGCGAACCACATCGTTGGCATCAGCGTGGTATATATTCCAATTGCGGATGTGTCGACCATAGTGCCCAAGGTTGGATATGTTACGCACAGAGAAGTTAGACACGGATGCCTGCTCAGAGAACCCACCAGACATAAGACCAGAGAATCCACATTTATTTACCACAAAGAATGCATGTGCGATATCATACAGACGAGAGTGTCGCTGGTAGAGGTCATCTACGGTTACAGCAAGGAGGAGTTCTCTCGAGGCATCGAATAATTTACGGTGCCCAAGTGTACCCTCACACTGTGCTTTGCTCTGGAGGAGTCGCTCCTGTAGCGAGATGGGGCGGTCACGTAGTGTTTTCCAGAATGCATACACCGCTGGGTCATAGTCTGACACAGTGACTGGTATATTAGGGAAACGACGTGTGAATTCGATCGCCATACTACCACCACCGATGAATGGTTCGTAGTATGCAGAGATAGAAGTGTATGGGAAGTACCCGAACAACGTCTTGGTTGCTCGGGACTTACCTCCAGGATATCTCAAAGGTGTGCGTAGTTTCTTGTCTAGTTTGTTCATATTGGTCTTACTCACATTCATACACTCTATTATGCTTATTTAGAGTGAAAAGACAAGCACGTCCTCAGTCAATGAGGACGTCCTGTTCCTGTTCATCCAGTTCAATGATAGGTTTCTCATAGACTTCCCAACGGTTCTCATCGTTGATGAGTGCGACCATGTAGCGGATCTTGTTGAGTGCATGTGCCTCATCTGTTATGTTCCTGTCTCCTGCTGGATCATCATATATCCCAGCGCCTGCCTCAGAGCAGAGCAGGTCAGCATTTGACAGAAAGTTACGACGTTGCCCATAGGACATAGTGGTTGAATAGTCGCCACACTGGTTCATATTACCATGCCCAAACTCTGAGTAGATGTACCCAGTTGCCTTATTGCTGCTGTTGTTAGGTCCATGTGCCAGTCCAAGCGTGTGTCCTATCTCGTGGAGCAAAGTCGAAGCAGTACACTTTGACAGATGCACCTTGGTGGATTGTCTCTCAAATGCCCTTGCTGGATATGCTACACCACAAGTGCCTGAGTACGATATGCCGTAGAATGCAGCAATGTCCACATCAGGTGTGACACGTCTATTGTTTTCTTTGATACGCTGCAAATCATTTGGGAAGTTTGACTCAACGACATACTTCAACTCAAACTGTGCATAGACACCAGACCGGAGCAGTACATCGTTCATGGAGGCAATCATGTCAACTGCCTTCTTGTACGACCGTGCATCCTCGTCTGTGATAATGGTGTCTTCCTCTCTATCTGCATTGTACTGCCAGAAAGCAATCTCCCACGTGACTACTGTGGTGTCCTCGTTGCCGTACCAGATCCAGTCCAAGTACGTCTCGGCATTTTCCTTATTATGCGCTCTGGCAGTCACAGAACTGATCAAATATCCATCACAGTCACTGTATGAAGAACCGCTTAACTTGATTGGTTCGCATATGGGGTCATCTTCTATAGTGAAGAGATATTCCTCTCCCTGTATCGTAAGAATACCATCACCGACACGACCATCGCCCACAATACTGAGACCATTGTCAGTGCGAGTCGCAATTCCCATGCTGACTGCATAAGTCCAATCGAGTGGTTCATCCTGTTGATGGTAGTTGACTTCAACGGTAACTTGGCGAAACCTCGCACCCGTACCAGAAATGGTAACCTCTAGAGTTGGTGCTTCATCGCAAAGTGATTGCCCACTAGATCTGAGGTTATTGATAACCTGCGTGAATTGATCGAACTTTGCCCCAGCGCCACTTACTTCTAGACATGCAGTGGTTTGTGGTGAGATGGCAGGGTTGGAGTCAATTTGAACAGGGTTGGAGTATACTGTAGGTGTATGCGTTTCGTCTAGACATCCATTAAGTAAAACAATCGTCACAAATACTGTTAAAACTCTCATAGTCGACTCCCGTGACATCTGAGTTAATGTATTTGTTGAACGACACTCCGTGCGCCGCCGGAACTATTTAGGAGTCTGATGTTCCTGCGTAGAGTGAATCTAACATATCGGAGAACTGTTCGATCTTCCTGTGCCTGTCGTCCCCTTTCCAGTAAATATAGTCCTTATCACGGTCTGCCCGTAGATTATTCAACAGAGGTTGGATAGCAGCGTACACCTTGTCGAGTCGATCGCGTAGATCGCTTGACTCTGCGTCGGACTCTTGCAGTTTGGCGCCTGTTTCCTCTAGTTGGGCAGTGGTCTCTTGGATTACATCCAACTCGTCTAGGGTTACTGCTGTAAATCCCCAATCAAACCCTTCGTCAAACTTACCTGTATTGTTATCCGAGGTCATACCGGATCTCCTGTGTAGACCAGTATGCATTCAGAGATCATATCGTTGAATGAATCGTTAAACCCATCCATAGGGATCACTGCGTTATAGTCAGCGGGGAAAGACTGGTCTCTCCACGATATGTTTTCTGCGTTAAATAACTCTCGATAGAACAAATCAGATGGGGTATAAAGAGCAGTTATGAATAACTTGCCCGATCGGGTAGTAATTGTCGCCTCAGTCGGTGGCATGTCTGCTTCGGTCTCTGTGTACGGAAACCCGAACACACCTCTCACGGTTGCACTCTCTAGTGGGTAATAATCGAACACATTAGTCACTATTAACTTGACGTCGGTACAATCTTCGCTCTGCTGGTATCCAAACAGCACCATGATCTGTGCTTCACTGTGTGGGTATGCAAGGAACGGAGCGCCAGTGGGGTCGTTGCCGCTATTCCAGTTGTCTCCTTGTAAGTCCTGTGCCGATACATCAGCGGCAATCACACTCAGTATAGCAATCACAGTGCCTACAAGTACACACGCTAGTGCTGTCATCTTCATTAGTCGGATTCTCCTTGTTCGTTTAGACCACACCAGTTACAGGGTGCACCAGATTCGACCATGTGTTTACCGTTGTGGGCACAGTCGTGTACCCACATCGATAGTTCTTTCTTACCAAAGATCCTGTCCCAGTTAGAGTCTATCTTGGACTGGTCCTCTGGTCTGCGCTTGTCGCCTTTCCCATTCACAGGACAATACTCGAGGTCGCCTCGGTCCAACCTGTTGCAAGATCATCGTGAGTCAGTAACGTACAGACAATTGCTGTCTTGTAGAACGTCACTTCTTCAGGGTGCATCTCTCCAGTCATACAGACTCCAGGGGCAAACCCTTGTCCACCTTCCTGCGCTACAAACAAGCGTGGGCGGGATAAGGTAATTGCCCAGTCTGCGATCTCTTTGAGACGTCCTACGATCTCACCAACTGGGGTTACAACCGTTACAATATCTCCAACTTCATAATTCATCGTTATCTTCCTCTTCTATTTTGTTTTCGTACCATCGTGCAACTGCACCTATGAGGTCACTACGCTTGTGTGAACCTTCATCCTCAAGTATATCTAGCAATTCCTGTGCACCGTCCAATTTACCAAGAGCGTAGTGCTTATGACTTTGCAACGCCATTGTTATCCTTCCGATGTAGTATGCTGCCATCACAAGGACCAACGCGATCACTGTGTGTAGGTATGGGTCCATCCAATTCTCCTTGTTTGATACATTTTCCGCACCCAGTTCCTATCAGGTGGTGTTTGTCAGAGTCCATAGGTCTGACGCCTTTACAAATACAGAGATACATCCTGTTTCTCCCGTGCTGTTATTCTATGCCCGCACTCGACAATACTCTATTCTACAATAACTAGGTTGAAATGTCAACCTCACAACAGGTAATATACACCTGTGGCGATCAATCCCCAGACTAACAGGTTGATCAATCCATACATTAAGTAGATTACGAGGTCAAATTGGTGTCTCATATATTAAATCCTTCAGCAGATATTTTCTTACCAGATGTGCTCTGATCAAAGATGGGTATGTCAATCTCTCCGACCTTCTTACCATCCTTGATGTCGCCGATTAGATCATGCTCAGCATCCTCTACATCAAACAACTTCATCTTCGGTCGATCAACGCCAACTACAAACCTCTGATGCTGGCCAGGGTCACTATATCGATTCTTCAGTTGCTTCACCATGATCTGGTTGAGCGCCCGTAACTCATCATTGCTCACCAGCGCAAGCATAAGGTCGGCAGTCGCTGGCAATCCAAACGACTCACTGGTATCCTCCAGTCCAGGGTCAGACGAACCATACCCTGCTCGAGTCGTCTGAGTTGCTGACATGATGGGTATGTTGAACTCCACTGCTAACCCACGAAGTTCTTCAGCAATACTCTTGACGAGAGTATACGAATTCACACTACTGCCCATCTTGACTCTGGAACTGCCGCAGATGTTGAGGTAGTCGATGTACACGATGTCAGGTACGAACTTCTTCTTTAGTTTCAGTTCATTCAGTAACGCACGAAAATGACCGGAGTGTGCCTGTGATGTGGGGTACTCCTTTATGATGAGTTTACCATGCGTCTTAGCAGCGATCTTATCGACCTTTTTCACGAAGGTATCTTTACTCAGAGTGCTGATCTGGTCCAGCGAGGTGTCCAACAGATTAGCATCGATTCGCTCAGCAATCTTCTCCTCTGCCATTTCCATCGTGATATACAGCACGTTCTTTCCCTGAGAGAGCGCGGCGGCAGCACAATGGCACATAAACAAAGACTTACCAACGCCAGTACCCGCGAGGATGATATTCAGAGACTTATTAGGAAGACCACCATTAGTAATCTTATTCATATAGTCTAGGTCGAAGGGGACGCGCTCCTCCACTCTATGATAGAACTCATAACGATTTTCAGCGTTCTCAAGGTAATCATGACCAATGTTAGTATCAAATGTCACGGATAGTGCTTTCGACAGAATGTCGGGCAGCGCGTTCTTGGTGAGGGATTGGTGCTTACCATCGATGATGGAGATAGACTCCATGACAGCATTAAACAATGCTCGGTCTTGGCACCACTTCTCAGTATTATTAAGCAACCAATCAGAGTCGGTTGTCGTGTCTTTAGTGAATAGATCTTGCAGCACATCCTGTGCGTGACTGAACATCTGCTCTGGTATGGTAGAGTCTGACTCTTGTAGAGAGATACGGAAAGACTCAAGGGAGGGAATACCATTATACTTGGCAACATACTTCGCAAACTCTTTGAACAGGTGTTGGTGTACACCCTCGAAGTATGCTGGGTCCATGAAGGGGACGACCCTACGCATGTAAACTTCATTAGTGAAGAACTGACGTAGGATCATTGATGGCATATCAGTTGTCAAGGACTTTTTCTCCAGTTTCTGAATCGATGTACACTTGTCCTTCCGAACCGTGCATTTCTGATATAATATTGGCGATTAACGAGGACATGTAGTTGGCGACATCGAGGTCAGAGAAGACCGCACCATCAGGCAAGCGGATGACTTCATACGTGAACTCAAGTTCGCCCTTGTCAAGCATAACCTTGGGAAACCTAACGACCCAATCCTTGTATTCCCCATTGGTAATGATGACTGCCCATCGGTCAGGGTCATCGGAGAAATGTGGGTCGCCAACGATGATAAAGTTGTCGTACTCGGTGAGGTCGTGGTAAACGACCTCACTTTCGCCAAGGTACATGTCATCCAAGAAGATTGATTCCGCTTCTACAGAGTCTTGTTGCATCAATCTAGATCCAACTCAAGGTCCATAGACTCGCCACCGATCTGATAACCGTCACGGACAAAGTCTTTGAAGTCTGTCTCTGCGAAGATTGGACCCCAGAACTCTTCAGTCATGGTGTCTTTCTCTCGGAGTTTGCCTCCAACCATCTCGCCAGTCGATTTGTCAACTCGTACGTACCATCCATTGCTCGGCTTGATAACGAAACCACCAGCGATAGCAATATCAAGCAGACCACTGTAACGCTCAATGCCGCCATTCCAACTAACCGATACAGGAATCTTCGACTTTTCTCGTACATACCTTGACTTCTCCACGTTGATAATAAAGTCATATCCAGTAATCTCAGTGCCTGTCTTGTTCTGTCGACGACCGAGGATCCAGACGTTGTCAGCAGAGTACATGATGCCAGTACCGCCTGAGACGATGTCCTTCGGGAACAGACCGATCTCTTTGTAGGTGTGGTTGATTGCCAACATAGGTATGTTCTTCATACGCAGGTACGGAGTCGCCATACGGAACAGACCCTTCAGTGCCTTGGCACGTGACATATCAGCAACACCCTTCTCATTCAGAGCATCTTCCAGTTCTTTCTTGGAAGCGAGGTTACCAATAGAGTCAATCACGATGATGACATCGTCCTTGGCGTCCAACTCTTCAAGTTGAGAGATCATATCGAACTTCAGTTCTTCAACGTTGGTGATAGGAGTATGGAGTACACGGTCAGTGTCAATGCCAAATGTCTCGAAGTATGCTTGGGGTGAACCAAACTCAGAGTCATAGAACAGCACTACAGACTCAGGGTTAGCACGTTGGTATGCTGCTGCCATCAACAGGGCAAACGAGGTCTTGAAGTGCTTAGATGGACCAGCGAGGACAGTCAGACCAGAGTCCAGACCACCATCGATGTCGCCACTGAGGGCGACATTGACCATAGGTACACCAGTGTCGACTAAGTCGCGTGTTTGGAAGAACTTAGATGAAGACAGTTCTGACGATGCCTTGATCTTGCTGTTCTTTTTTAACTTATCCATGATCGACATTATGCTTCGTCTCCTGTGTCAGTCTCTAACTCTATCTTGGTGTCTTCGAAATTAATGTTCTGCTCTTTCTCTCGATCGTCGCGGTCATACTCTGACCGGATCTCATTATTCAAACGGAGAACCTCTTCAAGCAGAGGCATCTTGTCAGAGTAGTTGACAAACGCAGACAGATCTTTCGGGAAGCATGCGCCACCGAAACCCTTCTTACCATCTGGTCCAGGAACACGCCAGTGTGTGCCACCGATACGTGGTTCAGCAGAGACAGTACGGGCAACGACAGTTGGGTTGACGCCAGACCACTCTTCTTCTTTGCATGCTTCGTACAGGTTGTTGAAGAACATTACCTTGGTAGCAAGGAAGCAGTTGATCGCATACTTGATGAACGATGCCTCAGAAGGATGCACGATATGGATACCACCATCGTCTTCAGTGTTCTTTGGCAAACGCATGAAGGTGTTGAAGTGGAAGAACTCAATCAGGGCATTACAAGAGGCAGGGACGCCACCGAGTACCATGAACTTTGGATTAGCATACTCTTGGTCTGCATTGCCTTCGGTCAAGAACTCTGGTGCATAGACGAAACGACCGACTGCTTCTTCAGACATTAGTGTACGACACAACTTGTCGATAATGTTAGGAGTGACAGTGGACTTCAGCACGATTGCTGCCTTGGTGCCTCGAACCAACCTCAGCACTGAGTCAACAGTGACAGATGCGTCGATACGACCAGCACCGCCAACAGGAGTTGGGGTACAGACAAAGACCAGTGAAGGTTCTTGCTCAATTAATTGATCGATGGTGGTGCTGTAGTTTGGGTCAACGAGAAACCTCTCGACCTCGGGGAGCATAGATCGCTCAACCGCCTTACCAACGAAACCATGACCCACAACGCCAACAAGAGGTTTGTCACCCTTGCCATAGTCAGGATCAGTAGGGAAGAACTCAGGTGCTTTCTGCTGTTCTTCGTTTGGTGCTTGCTCAGACATGTATTTGTCTCCTATTCAACATACATCTATTCTACAGTAACGGGATCGTAAAGACAACAGTTTATTTCTTCCATATGAATGTTTGGTCGTAGAAGAAATATGGTGTCTCGATATTATTACTTACTCGAAACGCCAACACAGCATGGCGTGTCTCTCTTGTGTGGTAGTCGTGACCCATACATAGACCACCCTGTTTAATCTTGGGATACCATACTTCCATCTCTGCTTCAAGTTGTTCCCTGCTCAGGTGTGCATCGAAGAACACGAAGTCCATAGACTCATCTTCATACTGCTTTGATGCCTCGATAGTATCCATCTCGAGTATCTCTGCGCGGTCACTGCAACCAGACCAGTGGATGAAGTTCATGGCAGTGTTACGGATAAACTCAATCTGCTTCTGATCACGGACAAAGTCGCCTCCACCGATGTCATCCACGTAGGGTTCCCACTTGTCGACACCAATGAGTTTGTCCACGTTTGTGCAGACCTGTAACATAGTGCAGAAACTGCTTGCTTGGTACAACCCAAGTTCTACACCTGTCAGGTTTGGACCGTGGGCAGCAACCGCCAACAGGATAGACCTGTTGTCGGGGTAGGTGTTGGTGAAGTCATATGTGTCGCCACTAGAGACAGGAGCAGGAGTGTGGACTTCTGGTGCTCGACGACGGGCATGGTCGGTCGAAGACCCATAGACGTACTTAATCATTGGCAACTCCCACTGGGTAGACCTCAGAGATAACCTTGGCGCACTCACGGGCAATTGCCATGTGCTCTGCCTGTGTACCGTTCTCAGCACGTAGGTCGATGTAGTGTAACCAAGAGCGTAGAGTACCATTCATGTACATACGTGACTTGGTGTTGCCTTCTGGAAGGACACAACGTGCTTGCTCTTTGGCGATACCATGCGCAATTGCCCAACCGTATGCTTCACCAGCAGCAGCAATTACCTTCTTCTGTTTCTGGCACCACTCCTTCTGTAGTTCCTCATCGTCAATGACAACACTGTTCTGTCGGTTCTTGTCGTCCTGTAGACGTGCTTCACGCAACTCAAAAGGATAACCCATAGACTCTGGATCAGCATATCGCTGAGAGAACTCTTGGAAAGAGAACGATCGGTGGCGAAGTATCTGTCGCGCGATATCCCGAGTGGTGTCGATCTCTAGACAGAGGGACACCATCTCGAACGGACTCCAATGAGAGTTCTTGGCAAGGTAGGCAAGCAACCGCTCATTTGTTTCCGTGTTCATCTGCCCTGCTGGGTTTGAGACCCGAGCACAGTAGGCAACCAACTCTTGGATGTCCTTGGGCAACTCACTGGCGACAGGCGCACCCTGTGACCAACTGATTAGTTTTACATTCATGATTCACCCTCTTTTTGGTCGTGGACATATAATGCCATGAGTCCATAGTGTAAGACTTTCAACAAGTCGGCACGGTTCTTGCCTGCCTTCTTGCCATATCGTTGAGTGTACTTGATGATGTTACCCAACGTGAACCCTTCGCCATGACCAGCGTCGATAACAAACTCAGTGGTCTGTACCTTGTTCTGTGCGTAGTGTTCGCCATATGTTTCGTCAACATATTTCTTGAGGTCAGTGACTAACTGATCCTCGTTGTACTTGTATTGTATCTTCTTACTCACCCTAAGTCCTCATATGTGTTTGCGTATGCCCACTCTATTGCCCCACCTGCTTCGCGGGAGAGTGGACGGTTGTCGTACCAGTTACCAGTTTCTGCGTCAAGTTCTCGACACATGTTGGCGATTTGATCTTGTGTGATTGGATACTTATTCTTCACAGCGTTGCATGCCGTGGCAATCATAATGCGATACATCTGCGAGTACCAACCAGTTTCGCTCACGGTCTTGTACTCATCTGCCATCTTGTTCGGGAAGTACGGACAGTCACGATACCCAGACCAAGTGACGTTGCAGTTTGTCATAGAGTTCTTGCGGTGAGACAATACTTGCTCTCGCATCTCGGGTGACAATCGGTCAAGGAAAGAGTTACCAGTCTTCTCGACATACGGGTGCAGCAGTTTCAGTTTTCCAACAGACAGAGGAGAACCAGATTGCACATAGAAAAAGTTGTAAGCATTATCGTAAGTCGCCGGAATGTAATACATTCTTGACGCGTCTTTAGTTTGTTCGTCATTGAGGTCGCCGATTGATTTGTTGAGTGCAAACCAGAATGCTTTAATTTCATCTGACTCCACTCTTCGGTCAAGGTCGAACACAACACGGAGTTTAATCTGCTCTGGCTTCGAAGAAGCAGTACTGTAGATAACACAATTATTGCTTGCAAACCGATCGCGTATATCATCTAATGTTCCTTTGTAGTCATCAATGTCAACGCATGCCCAGTGTCCCCACTGCTCTACGTTCTTGTTGGCACGGGTAGTGCCTTCAGTGTACACAGCAGGACTGATCAACACAGCGTCTTGCTTCGTTGCAATCGGTTGTGTGCTCAGTGATTCCAACATGCCAACAAAACCTTCCCAAGTTTCGAAGTCCATGCGCCTGTGTGTGCGGTTATCGTAAGCGTTTTTAAAAATCGTCAGCGAATACATTACGCAAAAAAGTCCTCAAGTGACACTCTCTCCTCTGCTGACCAACCAATTGCTTCAAGCACTGGCAATACAACAGCGAGGAATGCCTTTTCAAACTGCAAATCATAATCCACATATCGGTGCAGACCTATCTCTTCTGGCAAGAAGTCATAGAACGCAACTACGTTTTCTTTGGTTGGGTTCTTTTTGTCAAGGTAGAGAAACTTGATCTTCTCGCCATTCTTGATAAGATTATACCTTTTCTCCAATGAGTTGTCAACAAGTGCCTTGTTGTACATCAGGGATGCACGCACGTGTATGGGACAACCTTTCTTGTAGATCGTCGCAGCATCACGCCACTTGCCTATGTCAGATACACCACGTGGGAATGCGATCTCGTGTGGCGCGAGACTCTTGAAGTGCTGCTTGAAGAGTTGTATGGATTCTTGTGTCTGCTTCTCAGTACCAGAGATCATCACCTTGAAGAGTCCTTTCAATGCATCACGACAGGAGGCAGGGGTTGAAGACTTGACTGCTTCAATGCCCATGATCTTCAGTTTAGGTTTAGCATACTGCACACCCTCGTTATTGTGTACGTTTAGTATGTAGCGTTTCTTTGCAGTCCATATACCAGCGTCAGCGATCGCCTCACGCCCCATCACCATCTTGTTTGAATATGCATTCATATATGCAGCGAGGTCGTTGTATGACTTCTCGAACAGGGGTTCAAACTTCTCGCGACCGATCTGGTCGATCACCTTGACTATCTGGGATGGGTCTTCCATACCCATCTTCTCAACAAGTACACCGAAGTTTACATACACAGAGTCAGTGTCAATCGCGATAACGTAGTCGAAGTTTTCAGTACCGACTATCTTGTTCATGTAGTCGTTTACTGCCTTCTCTGCCCAACGGATGGACAACTGCCCTGACATGGTAATTGCCTCTGCCATTCGGATATCGTAATACCTGAACCACCTGTTCCCGAGTGCACCATAGAGAGAGTTCATCATAATCTTAATCGCCATTTGCTGAGTGTCGAGTTTTGTTATCTCTCGTTCAGCGCCTGGAACACCCTTCTCAACTTCTGCCTGCGCGTCCAACATGTTACGCTTTATCTGCTTACGTTCAGCATACAACCCATCAATGATAGAAGGCAGTACACCACGCTCTTTCTTACTGAAGTGTGCACCGTTGGCAGCGATACAATCTTCTGGCGATACAGAGTCTGGGCGGGACATTTCTAGGCAGTTGTCTACAGTAACGCCAGTCGTTCGTGCAGGGACGATCGTCTCGGGCGACATATTGTACTGCATGATCAAGTGAGGGTACAGGGAGTTTAAGTCAAACGAAACAACCCAAGCGTGACGACCAACTTGCGGTGCCTTTACATAACCGCCACCGAACTCAACCTTGTTGTTCTCTTTCTTGGGTGGCACGACTGTCTTGCGCTTGCACAGTTCGCGGTAGATGTAGGTGTCCCAGAGTTGCGTTGTACCAAATGATTCTTGATAGTTACAACCACCCTTGTATGCTATGGTCATGGCAAGGTCGATCAGACCCATCTTCTCGTCGATCTTCTCGACCAGTTGTACGTCCTTGATGTTATAGTCGATGAACTTCTGATAGTCTTCCTTGTACAACGTGTAGAGGTTGCCGTGTTCCTCGTAGGAGAGTTTCTTCTCGCCGAGTACCACGTTTGCGATATGGTCAAGTTTGTACGACTCCTGTACACCGAAAGTGTAGACACCAAACTTCTGGAACAGATCCCAGTAGTCCAGTTGCTCAACACCAACGAGGTCATAGACCTGCTGTGTCCTGCCCTGCATACTGACTTGCTTCTCGCGTACAACACCCCAAGGCGAGAACTTCTTGTGACTGTCACCACCAATCATCCGTTGCATACGGTTGACAAGGTATGGGATATCGAACATACGCACGTTCCATCCAGTCACCACATCGGGACAGGTGTCCTTGGAGTTCCAGAACTGCACAAACTTCAACAGGAGGTCAAGTTCGCCATCGCACTTGATGAACCGTATGTCTTCTGGGTCTACGTCGATGTGCTTCTGACAGAGTTGTGGGTCATACTCATCAAGCAGTGCCCAGACATAGACAGTCGGGCGACCGAAATACTTGAGTGCGATAGACTGGACTTCACGTGCTGCTTCAGCAGGTTCAGGGAACCCATCATCAGACGCCACCTCGATATCGATGTTGGCAACCAACACCTGCGAAGAGTCAAACTCGACTTCATTGGGAAAATGTTTCTGGATGTACTGCGCAGCGAAGTTGTTGTTACCGTGTGCTTCAAGAGAGTCGACATACTCGTATCTCTTGGAGAACTCAGTCGCCTCTTTCATGCTGCCAAACGTCATCTCCTCAACACAGCGACCATCTAGGGTGCGCCAATCGCACTCACGCTTGCGCGAAGTAAGGTACATAACTGGGTTAAACTCGTCGCGGAACTGTTCACGGACACCGTCTTTGTATCCACGGTAACAGATGCGCTCACCGATACGTGAGATGTTTGTATAGAATCGCATTCAATACTCCAATGTTGGAGACATATTATATAACAACTAGATTGATATTACAAGTTCAACCATCAATGAAGATGAAGTCCCTGCGCATAGCGCCAGAAGCAGAGTAGTCGAGAGTCTCGTCTTCCATAATATCTGAGTAGTCTGGGGAGTTTGTGTTCTTGCTTTTTGTGAAATAGTATTGCTTGGCGCAGGGGTCGTACAGTGGACCGTGACCCTTTTGGGAAGATACAGGTCCAGCAGTATAGCATATCTTGTCAAGGTCGACGTTGTCTTTAGTCGGCATTAGAAAGGTTTGCCCTTCGCCTCTAAACCCAAGTTGTCTGCAATGAGTTATGATGCCCATTGGTCCACTGAACCGGAGGTCGTCATAGTATCCATTCTTTTTCTCGAAGAACGGAAAGTCTTCCATCAGGTTATACAACCAATTGGCGAATCGGGGAGACAATCCGTATAACTCCATGCATGCTCCAGGGAAGAAAGTGTCAGCACCCCAGAACATATCAAACATTTCTCGGAAAGAGTCTTCGTTGATCAGAGCAGCATCGTGCTCCATTATCATTAGTTCTTCGCCTTGGGCGATTCTCTTAACATACTGCATGTGAGAGTGCATAATGCAATTGTAGATTGGGTCGTCACAGAAGGTGCCACCGTAGTGTCTCGGGCGGCAATGGTCGGGTAGTTCAGAAACGTAGTGAGGGCAGTTTTCTTCACCCTGTACTGTTTTTCTATATCTTATGGGGAGTGTTGCGGGGGTGGTGCATTGAACAGGGGTGATATGGATCAAGTCTTCTACTGCTTTAAATGACTCCAACGAGAGATCCACATATCGCATTGATATTGGATTGTTGAAGTCACATATCATATAAGCATTAATCACATACCACCCCTATTATTTTACATCATTACAAGCATTATTGAAAGACTAGTGGAGACCCAAAACGCCAACAGTACAGTTTCCCATGCATCTGTCTTTGTGTAGATCCGAGTTCTAGTCCTCTTGTCGAGAACTTTCACGCTCCCTCCTTCCTAGGTTAAGTTAATTACTTTTTGGTACCTATGTTGTACTTTTGGCAAAGATCCCATTCGCTTTTTTCGCGATAAGAAACTATCTTGATCTGGCGCAGTGGTGCCTTGTCCTTTGCCTGAGATTGATCAACAAGGTTGACTAATCCCCAATCGCTCAACAACGTTGCGATTGTATTGCGTCGTGCCAAGTCTGACTCTTCAAGGTTCGCCTTTTTACCGTCCAACAAGAATAATTCCTTGAAGTGTACGATGAAGTATCGACCCTGCTTGTGTAGTATGTGGCAAGACTGGAACAGTTTGTTTTCTTTTCTAGAGGCGATGCCAATACGAGTTAAGGTTTCTCGCACTTTCAGGAAATCGTCCGGTTCGTTCAGTGTGACCTCGAGCATTACGCTGGGAGACCAGTCAAAAATAGTATCCATAACATATATATTCCTTGTGGGGTTTTATTCTTCTAATCGCAAATCCCTTATGCCAGTCTATTTAGCGTTTCCCACCTTTTGACATTTTAGACTTCATCTCCTCGATTTGATCCTTATCAATCAAGTCTATAACAGATTCTGCCTTGGCGTCAGAGTAACCATAAAACTCTTTGACCACATCGATATCAGCAACCTGTGCTTTCTTCACCCACTTACTGAATCTCTTGCGCTTACGAATCACGCCCTTCAAGAAATCATATTGAAGTCGCCCATCGATATGATGGTTTCGGTTCATCTCGTTTGCGAGCAGGACAGTATCTTGGAAGTATGAGAGACCCCTGTTCACCATGAAGGCAGGATACTTCGACTCGTTGTCTTCGTCGAGGATATCTTCCTTGCTGTAATTGATGCTGTTCAGTACGTCAAAGGGGTTCAATGTATTGTCTCCGTAGATTTGGGCAAGGACATCGCATGCTGGATATCTTTGTGCAGTGCATACGTCAGGTTGGCACCGTAGATCTTCTGCAACGCTTCTAACTCTTGTATCGTAAACGACATGAGTTCAGAGTCCACGTGATCCTGTACACCAATGAGTAGTTTATTCAACTTCGAAGACAGACCCACAGAGAAGTCAGAGTCTGCCATTTCGTTTTCCCAATCTTCCATTACAAACTCCCAAGCACGTGGCGTTTTGGTTTCCAACCGAGTGATGTCAGAACCATCGGGTTGGCAAGTGTGTGTTCACGTTCACCTGTGACCTCTTTGATAGGCAGGTCATTACCTGCCCAAAGAACTTCAGCGAGGTCTGGGACATACACTTGGTCTGCCGTACCAACATCGATAGCACGATGGTGGCATATCTTGGCGAAGTTATCTATACACAGAGAGATCGCCGAGGACACATCGTCCACGTGAGTCCAGTCTCGGGTGTGGTTAGTTAGGTACGAAACCTTTCTGTTCTCGAGCATTGAATAGAGCATGTCCTCGCGGGAGTTTGGACCATACACCGTGTGAAAACGGAGACCCAGAGTCAGGGCAGGCGCAATGTACTCCATGAACCACTTGGTCGATGCATACGGCGACAACCACCACTCGTACACGGAAGAAGAAGATGCATATACTACTGGGACATTGCGGTTGGAACAAGTAGTGAATAGTCTCTGCGAGGCAAGCACGTTAGTGTCCCAGTACAACTCAGGTTCTTCATGCGAGCGGCGAACACCTGCCAGAGCAGCGAGGTGTACGACCATATCAATGCCTTCGGGGAGAATGAATTCGTCCCTAATGTCTCGGTCATACACCACGATGTCATACACATCTTTGTACAATTCCAAGAAGCGACTGGCAATGAAACCCTTGCGGAAACTTCCACCGCCAGTACCTGTCAACAGTACCCTCATAATTTTATCCCTTTACTCACTTCACTCATTCTCTCACTGGTCGCACGACGTTTCGCCGACTCACTCATCTTCAAGGACGTCTCAGCACTCACACCTTTGACTCCTTTATTATACGCTATTTGTCCTGAATTAGCAACAGACATTTTGTCTCTTGTTTCTTGGGTCGGGGACATACGCTTGAACTTCTTACGACCTTCGACCCATCCAGATCCAGGATGCTCTGTGCGCCTCACGTTGTATGAACCGTCATTATACCATTTGGTAGACTTGACTGCTTGACCACCCATAGCGAGGTAGTCCTCGTCTGACAACCAATTTCGGTTCCAGAAGGCGTGGGGTTGTTGTGGACTGTAGTCCTTGGATTCGAGTCGAGATAGTATCTCGGCAACTTCTGTATAGATAGACATGCTGGTACTCCGTATAGTATTAGTGGGTATGGGAGCGCCAACTCCGCGATACCCATCTATTTATACAAACTCCAAGTTTGCCATACACTCCGTCATACACGCGACCATATTCAACTCAGCATCTGCCACGAAGGCACTTTTGAATTGATAATCTGCAAGGATAAGCACCAACTGTGGGATACTGTTAGGTGCCACACTGTCGCCCATGTTGTCGTAGACGCCACGGAAGATAGCAGCACTGTCCACGTCCATGTTGTTAGCAACCCAAGAGCGCATTGCCTTGAAGTTCTTGTCCTTCAGGTGACCGAACAAGTCAGAGATGTTACTTGAGGTAGACTTACTCAGTACATCGAGTTGAAGTTCCCCGCCTCGCGAGTGACGTTGGAGTTCGTTGAGGATACGTCGCCAGTCAGGTGCGTGACGCATGATCAATTCAGCAACTAGGTCAGGACTTGAGACAGAGACACCCTCTTCCGCGAGGATCTTCGTCGCCCGTTGCATGAACTGACCACATAGCGCAACCATATCTTTCTTGGAGGTGTTGAACTCAACAACGCCACATCGCGAGTGGAGAGGTTCTATGATCTTGTTCTTGAAGTTACAGGTGAGGATGAAGCGACAGTTGGCACTAAACTCCTCGATGAACCCACGCAAGGCAGGTTGGGTTGACTGCGCATTCAGGTAGTCTGCCTCATCGAGGATGACAACCTTGTATCCACCTTGGAGGGAGACACTAGAGGCAAACTGCTTGATCTTACCGCGCAGGGTGTCGATGTTACCAGACTCCGAAGCGTTGATCAGGATGTAGTCAAGATCAAGTTCGTTGCAGATGGCACGTGCGACAGTCGTCTTGCCAAGACCAGCAGTACCAGTCAAGAGCATGTTAGGGATCTCGCCAGTGGCGACTATTTCTTTGAAGGTGTCCTTGAGGTGCTTTGGCAGGATGCATTCTTCAATAGTGGATGGTCTGTATTTTTCGCACCAAAGTGAATCAATCATTATAAATCTCCGTCATCAATGTATACATTATACTACAATTCCCGCTTCCAGTCAAACTGTATGTGGGGTATTTTCTTCCATTCTTTAGGATTGGCGTTTCTCCTCTGTATCATCTCTAGTATGTCTTGTATGTGGTTCTGTGAACGCTGTACGACTGACTTATCATCTGGGTACAAGGTTCCAATTATCTTATCATCTACGTGTACGTTTCGACCCATCCTGTCACAAGGCAAGTCAGCATCCATCAGGACAGGTTTGCATATCTGTTCGAGTCTCTCACGGAACAACTTGTCGCCCATGTGGTATCCGCGTATCTCCTCGTCATACCCACCAGCGTCAAAGAAATCCTCTTTACGCACGGCAAATATATTCCCAGGATCCCCGCCAAATACTCTACAGACGACGAACTCACCTTGTGCTTGCGAGACTTTGTCTGACAGTTCTTGAATAAAGTCTTCGTCCATTATCATATCGATGTCGTGGAAGAACAACCATTCATTCTTTGCCAGTTGCGCTGCTAGGTTTCTGGCACCGTGTGCATTGAACCCATAGTCCTCCTGTATTCTGTATAAGGAGATCCTGTCTGCCCCAACGATCAGTCCATCAGAGATACAATTCTCGACGATAGGTAATGCTGGGAAATCAGAGGAAGCATCGTCAACGATAATTACTTCATCGAACCAAGACAACCACTCATTGTGAAGCAATGCATATAGGCGGTGTGGGTCTTCGTAGTATGGAACACAGAGAGTGATCATACTTTACATACACTCACCGCTGAGCAACGACCACCGAAACCAAAACTGGTCTTGAGGAATCTGTCGTACTGGAGTTTGATTGGGTCTTGGGTGAAAACTAATCGCCCATCTTCAGTGAATGGTTGCTCGAGTCCAGCATTCCCAGGAACGACATCAAGTAACATAGACTCAGCACCCAATGCCAACTCGGCGAGGCAAGAAGCACCCATCATGTGACCAATCTGACCTTTGTTGCTGTAGAGGTATGCTTGTTCCAATTGGGATGACAGAACATCATACTCTATCGGGTCTCCGATAGAGGTGCCCGTGCCATGCCCATTCAACACAGGGTACTTTTTGGTTCCTGCTTGCTTGGTTGCCATGTTGATTGCTATTTTGCCACCGACGCCATCTGGGTCTGGAGAAGTTGGGTGTCCAGCGTCACTGGCAATACCTATACCATCGATGACCCAGCGGATATCTGCCTGACGAGCACGTGCCTTGTGGAGAGGTTCAATGACCAAATACACACTACCTTCTCCCATGACAGTGCCGTTGCGAGAAGCGTCCCACGGTCTAACCTCTGAGGTAGGACTGAGGGCACCAAGTTGTTCGAAGTAGTACATCGACACAGAAGCAGTCATGTGGTCAGTTGCGCCAACAATGCAACGATCAATGCCAGTGTCTAAAAACATCTTACCAATGGAGAGTGCTTGGACACCACTGATACAAGTTGCTGCGACCGACATGGTTGGACCGTGTATCTGGTATTTCTCAGAGATGAGATTGCCGAGGTGTTCGTTCGAACTACTGAGTAAAACCTTGGGGTGCACCTTAGTTGACACCTTTCGGGAGAGTTTATCAACCCAACCACAGTATGAGGTGATACCGCCCTGTATGGTACCGATGATAACAGGAGTGTCTTTGGGTAGGTCATCACCGCTTTGGCGTATCGCCTCAGAGACTGCCATCATACTAGTTCTGACAGTTGGGTCTGCGAACCGATAGTCCTTCGCCGAGATGTGCTGCCTTGCCTGCTCCTCTGTGTAGTCGGCATAGAACATCTTTGTGCTCTTGATCAACTCGGAGGATAGGTTATCGAAGGGGACGTTGTTCGGAGAGGATCCAACCTTCATAGCAAGAAGGTTGTTCATATTCTCTGTCAGGTTACTACCGAGGGGAGAGACAATCCCAACCCCTGTGACTGCAAGTTTCATTCAACAAGTCCATAACAAATAATAAAGGAGCAGTTTTCCTCTTACTCAGGAGACGGGACGCGAAGTTGAAGTTCTATTAGAGAAGACTCTTCAACGGTCACACCGACCAAGTCGAGTTTAAGGTCATCCTGAGACCGCGCTGCCCCGCGAAGGGACTCCGACACCAGAGCGAGTTTAGGGTCATCTCGGGACTGTTTGGTCGGGGATGTAGGAGTTGAACCTACGACCTTCCGCTCCCAAAGCGGACGCACTACCAGACTGTGCTAATCCCCGATAGTCTCAATCGAAATAATAGTATCCCGAATGATATCTTCGTGGACACCATTCTCCTGTACCACAACGATCCTATCACTGACCGGATTATCGTGGATTATCTCACCAGTCACTTCTAAAACTTTGTCTTTCTTCCAGTGCTTATAAGATACCCGAACCAAAACTTACTCCTAAAAAATGGTGTCGTCAGTTACTGACGGTATTATGTCAACTCAAATAACTGGTCATTCTCTTCAACGATACGTGTAACTTCTTCGCTGCTTATGTCCGCATTTGAGACCATCAGGGGCAGGAAATACTCCTCCAACTTGAGTTGTTCTTCTTTCGTAAACCGATCGAAGAACATATCCAGCATTTCATTCGGGTTATGCATAAACTTGCTGCTTGCACCGAACGAGTGTTTCTTCTCATACAAGTATATAGAAGGATCATACAACTGTGTATAATTCAGTTCACCATTGCCTGCCTTCAACTTCAAGGCACAGTTCATCTGAACGTCTACAACACAAGGCATAGTTTCACTGTACCTTGCGAGTTCAGCACCCTTACGACTATAACATACGATCCTGTCAAACCAAATGTCAGCAGTGCCACTAACAGAGGTTAGGCGGTGTAACCAGTACAATAGATCAGATGTAATGGGGAGACCAGCGTCGTGGATCATTTGATTTTGGTTGATTACACCGAGGTGTAGGATCAACCATCCGTTCTGATAGGGTAACCGGAAACGTTCACCGACCAAACCAAGAGCATCAATGTCTGGTTTGGCAAGCAGGGTATGGCGTATCCCACGGTGGCCATCAGGGAGGAGAAAGTCGTCACCATCTATCTTGATCAAGTGAGTCGCGTCAGTAGTCAGGAAATAATCAAGAACACTTTGATGCCCTTTCCCTGGACGACCATTCGATTCAGTCCGAACTATAGGATAGACGGTAGAGACTTCACTCCGGTTCAACTCTTCTACAAACTCTTCGTCGAGGGTGTTGACAATGATAACTACATCTTCAGGATCGACCGAAGAAACTGAATTCAACGCTCTTCCAAGGAGACGTAAGTTACCAGATGTCAATATTGCTGTCAGAAATTTCATAGAATGTCGGATAATCGCTTAGTCGTTTTCGCTGTGGAATTGCTCGCACATCTGAGCAATCTGTACGCACTGGTCACGAAGTTGTCCGATCGCAGATAGTTCTTCACCCTTCACTGCTCCGCGCTGACACATAGCGTCAATCACAGAGATGGTCGTGCGTGAAGCACGGAAGGATTGATCGTACATAGGACGAACGTCCTCAACAGTCAAAGTCTTTTTAGCAGTCATGTTATGCTCCATAGGTTGATGATTTCTCGAGGGCGATGTAGTACGATACACCCGCGACAGTGTTAGTGAATTTAGAGATTAGACGAGAAGAGATCTCAACGTCATACTCACCACCGATCAACTTCAGGTTAGCAATGTTCATCACAAAGGTGAAGTCGTCTGAGTCGAAAGATCCAGGCACAACAATCTCGAATGCGTTAGAGGTGCTGTCTGAATTATCTACAACAGTCAGTTTGATAGCACCATCAGATGCAGTAATTGTCATCTTCTCGTGAGATAGTGCAGCAGCAGCACGGCGAACTCGGTTCAGTGTACTTTCTGACAGAGTGAACTTGACTTCTGCTTCGGGCATAGGAATGTCCTTTGTAGGCGTAGTCAAGATGTTTGCATCACTGTAGAAGTATTTAACTGAAGAGAGACCAGCGCCAGATTGCACTGTCACAAACTCTTCGTTGAACTCAAGATCGGGATCGTCAACAAGACCAAGTACAGCAAGGAACTGGTCAAGTTCGTAGATACCGACAGTCTTGTCGAAAGACTGCTCAAGGTTAGCAACTGCCATGACGTTCTTCGCTTCAGCGATAGTCCGGATTACGTTACCTTCGGTCAAGATGATGTTAGGTTGAATGGTAGCAAAGTTCTTTAGAACCGCCATAGTTGAATCGTTTAGTTTCATATGTTTCTCCTCGTGACAACAGACTCTATTATGCACCAACGGGAATTGGATGTCAACCCCTCAGTGGAAATAATTTGTAGGATAATTCTTTTCATCAGGGTTCCTTGATGTGTCACTTAATTGCGACGTTAATATAGATTATGCTCAGTTAGATTAAGAAGTCAACTGGTCAGACGAAGTCTCTTCTGTCGACTCTTGTGCAACCGCTTCGTCTAACTTGGAGTACAAGTCAGCGAAAGAGAGTTTGGTCTCTTCGTCGAAACGGTTGGTACACATCTCGATCGCAGTCATACGGTCATTGAAAATCGTATATGCTTTGATGATGTGTACCAGTCGGCGAGTCGAGATGATCTCGTCTACGCCACCATCCATAAAAGTTTTACGGATAATATCTGCCCAGTCCACCAACTTGGCGATAAACTCGAAAGAGTCATCGTTGTCGTGGTCGAGGGATACTGCAACCTTCTCGAGAATCTTCTTCTCAATAGAGATGGAAGGGTACTGTTGTTCAACGGTCACAGGGAAACGCTCAAGGAACGCTTCATTCAAGATGTTCGTACCGATGAATCGACCGTCATCTGAACCCTGTCCCTTGGTGTTAGCAGTAGAGACCACGGTGAATCCTGCGGCGGGTTGAATGTACTCGCCAGTCTTCTTGATGAAGTAACCCTTGCCCTCAAGGATAGACTGCAAGCACATAACCTTGGCAGGGTTGGCGAGGTCAATCTCGTCGCACAGCAGGACTGCACCCTGTTCCATTGCTTTGATCACTGGACCTTTGAAGAACTTGGTGTCACCGTCGACCAGACGGAAACCACCAATCAAGTCATCTTCGTCGGTCTCGACTGTGAAGTTGACACGGATCATATCACGCTTCGCCTTGGCACATGCCTGTTCGACCATGTACGTTTTACCGTTACCAGATAATCCAGTGATGAACATAGGGTAGAACATGCCAGACTTGATGATCTGGTTGACCGTCTTGAAGTTGCCGAAGGGCACATACAGAGGGTCAACAGAGGGTCGGAGGTCAGCAGTGAATCCGTCACTGTTAGCACCGAGGGAAACCACAGGTTGAGGTGCTGCCTGCGCGACAGGCGCAGAGATAACAACCTTCGGGGCACGAGGCGCAGATCGGGTACTGCTGCCACTAGACTTGCCCATAGGCGGGAAATGATACTCGCCATTCTCGGCGACGTTGTTCGCATTCAGAATGCGATACAGGGAATTAATGCCATTCTGTTTGGCGACACGTTTGATCTCGTCTTTGGAGACCGTTTGGGGTTCATCACCCAAGATACCTGCGAAGATATCGACTAACTGTTGTGCTTTACTCATAATATAAACCTTTACTGTTTCACTCAATTCAGATACTATTATCGTTCAAATCACGTCCAAAGACAATACTAAAAAACTCCTGCAATATCAACAACTTACGCTACTGCCTTCACTATACTGATCAGCATGGCGCGGTTGCCAGCGTTGACCCGCCCAGACTTCTTGAATGCGCTTCGGAGTTTTGCTTTGCTCGACTCTGAAGTCACATCATTCATGGCAGAATCATTACGCTCCAAACCTTTGCCGCTTACAACGTACATGGTGTCATACCCTGACGCTTTTACCTCAACATGCTCGCCACGGTTAAACTTAGACCGAAGGGTTGCAGCATGATCATAGGAGTAACGTACACCAGAAAATCTAGAGGCAGCATGGACGCCATTGTTGGCACTCTTGCCAGAATACACAAAGTAACCCATGTTGTCAGATCCAGTGGCGTCCTTGTACATCTCCAAGAAACACTCGGTTGAAGCAGCAGACGAGGAAGAGAACTTGTATGTCTGGTTGTTGTATTCATTGATAACAGATATTTTGTTTCGACCGTATGCTTGCAATCCGTCTAAGTGTCGACTGAGTCGCGAATCTGGGGTGCTAGCAAAATCCTCATAGAGTGCAGTGTGAGAAGCGCCATCTGTCAAGAAGATAGTGTGCAACTTGTCCAGTCGGTTCTGCTTTCTGAATTCCAGTGCTTGAGGGATCAAGGTAATGATGCAAGAATCAAGAGGAGTGCCGCCCAGATTAAAGATATTTGAGACCACATCATTACGCAGAGATGCCTGCTCGTCATAAGTCAGTCTGCTGTTTGTAACTTTGCCGTTATAGAAACGACGATATGACAATGACTCACCGAACAGCATTAGTTCGCCAGCAATCGAGGAAAACTGGGTCTTTGACATCTTCTCGTTGAAGAGTTCCAACAATTGCGATTCTGAATCAGAGAGCAAGTCGCCAGCATTTCTGGGTTTGTCTCCCTCCGCTGCGCCTTCATGTAGGTAATCAATGAAACCATACACTCGGAAGGGGACGTTGATCTGTCGACAGAACGCTGCCATCAAGATGGTGTGCTGTGCAACTGCATAGAACTGCTCTTGCATAGACCCTGACATATCCAACATCATAATGAATCCGTGGTTCTTGCCTTCAGGCACAACAGAGACTTTGCGGAAGATATCGTCTGTGATCTTGTAGTTGTTCATCTTCACAGTGTCAAGCGATCCCGTGCGAGAGAGTTTAGTCCTCTGGTATTCAGAAGCAGACTTTCTCATCTCGAATTCTTTGACCATGGTTTGCACAGACTTCTTGTTGTCCTTGTACCATCTGCTGTAGAGGTTCGCTGCTAATTGCTTCCCGTGGTCACGGTGTTCTTGTGCTCGATCACGTTCACCATACCACCCGACATTTCCCTTGCTGAGAACGGACATGACTCTCTTGGTGTCGACTACTCGGTGGTCTGTGTTCTCTTTGATAAGTCGGACAGTGTGGTATTTTGTATATCCGTCGTCCACCTGTACCATATCATCCATGGCATTACGAAGGTTCTCGTCTGTCTGAGATGCAATATCTGAATCTTCGTGACGTCCACCTTCTTGACCCTGAGAATACTCTTCTTGATCGTCGAAGAGTTCGTCGAACTCGTCAGAAGATTCACCTTGACCAGAATTGTCTGAGTCATCCTCGTCATACTCTTCCGAAAGGTCTTCTTGCTCTCCCGACTCACCGGATGAATTAGATCCTTCAGTGTCTGACTCGTCGTCGTTGTCGTCGTCTGAGTCTTGATCACCGTCTTGCTCGTCTTCCTTATTCTCTTCTGCCTTCTGTTTCTCAGAGGCAAATAACTCTTCGGAGATTTGTACAACTTGCTCCCAAGTCTCAGCAGCATCAATGCGGTCAATCCAGACACGTTCTTCAGCAGCGAATTTGATACCAGAAGATACACCACACTTGAAGTAAGTGTTAATGCGGTCAATCAAACCCATATCATTGATGGTCTCAATGTCAGCGCCGAAGAATCCATCAGCGAGAAGTTTGCGGTACGACTTGATAAATGAAGAGCGCAGGCCAGGGTACTTTCGCTGGATCAGTTTCTCGATCCGTGCGTCTTCTACAACATTTAGGTAGGATTTGAATGCAGCACCCTTTGAACAGACAGCGTCGTGCCATCCTTCGAGTGGAGTGAAGAGTGCGTGACCAACTTCGTGTCCGGTCATATGATCTTCAACGTGCTTGTCTTCGGTTGCCCAGATTGGCAGGGTGAGTACACGATTTTTAACATCGAAACTCGCAGTCCTGACGTTCTGCTGTTGCACCGTAATATTCTCGGTGGCGAGCAGTTTTGCTAGGGCGGTTTTGTTAGGTGTAGACATCAATTTCTCCTCAATTCAGATACTATTATCGTTCAAATCACGTCCAAAGACAAACCTGAATAACTTGAAGCAAATCAACAACTTACGGAAGATAAAACCTTGATGGGAATTTCAGTTTTCTTCATACTCATTCTCCTTGATTATGTTGCCAATGTCCTTGGTTACTTCTATGGAGTATATCACAGTGATTGCGCCAAAAATCATGGGCGTCATCATGAGACACCCCACGCCGAGAATTACTAAAATATCTTCCATTATCCCTCTTTCTCCAGATCCCATACACCCTTATTCTTTGAGGTGGTAGTGCCTCGGGATCGTTTCACCCAGAGATGTCCGTTCTTCTCAGCATCCTGAAAGATCAGTGCTGTAATAAAGAATGCCGCGATCACCAACAGATGCCCTCCAACGCTGCCAATACCATAGTAAATGGTATTGCCTGCCCATATTGTGAATACCACGCTCCACATCACACTGAGATAAAACATCAGTATAAACTGCGTGAATGGGTTAGGTATGTATCTCAGAGGATTGATCTTTAGATCAAAGAAGAAGTTATATAAATCGTAAATCCAAAATCCAATTGTTTTAAACATCTTGTTGCTCCTTTCTCTTGGTGTCATATTTATCGCCCTGTAAAACTATCATTAAAGAAGTGCAAAACACCCAAATTAAAACCATTGTCCAAGCAAGTTCCCAATCAGTCATTTTAAATCACCAAGTCAAATCTTTACAGGAACAGTTTGGATGAATGTGCTTGAAGAGACAGTGCCTTCGACAAGATCTTCAACGGAGTGAAAGTCTGTGACGAGGGTGTTCATACTGGTCTGGTTTCTGACCGCATCAGCGATCCACTCAACTTCTTGCTCCGCCCTTTCGAACGTGGCGAAGGTGCCGACCATTAAGTTCGGTTCATCGCGCTGGCATAACCATACAACATGCACTTGGGTGTCACTGGTGTATGGACGAGTGCCATACCACGAATTTGAATCTGTCATATTCTTCTCCTCAATTCAGATACTATTATCGGTCAGATCACGTCCAAAGACAAACCTGAATAACTTGAAGCAAATCAACAGGTTAGGATGAAGTTGATTATCTCCTCTGTGTCTTCTGGAGTTTCGTGTGGCATTTCAACGATGCAACCTTTCTCCTCTCCGAACAGAGTTTGTTGATCGCCGAACTTTTCAACGATGTTGGCGCACTTGGTGCGTGTAGTCTGGATGAATTTCTCAGACTGGTCAGAACCACGTTCCTTGTACCGACGTTCACGTTCGGCATCAGAAACGGTTAGGTGGATGATTGTCAGTGAGTCACCACATGCTTCAAAGAAACCTGCGTTGTTCAAGCGATCACCTTCACCGATGATGAGTTCATCTGGTTTGGTAGAGATCCACTCAATTGCCTTTGGCGCTACTGCCATGCTGAGTCTATCAGTGCCACTGAATGTCTCGCCTTCCTCGTACTTACCAAGAATACGAATAGCACCACAGACGTGAGTATCAAGCAGGTCGATAGGACGTTCTGTTTTCCAATCGGCATGCTTCATGTACTCTTTGATAATGGTAGACTTACCAGTCCCTGGGACTCCAATAAGATAGATCACTTTCATACGAAGAACTCCTCAAGTCCTGTTCCTCTATCACGAGGTTCAAAGTCACCTGTGTCGAGAAAGATATTGTATAGATTAGAATCTATTCTACCCATTAACCATGAAAAGTCAACCACTTCATTGCGCGAGTCCCAAAGAGGTTGCCAATCAATGCCATCCCACTTATCAGCGGCGACTTTGTTGATCTCCTCTGCTTGGCGGTCAAGGTAGTATCCAAGGTATCGCCCACGACTGCGGCGAAACAACTTCTTAAACGAGCAGAGAGATGTCTCCATAGCGAAGAAGTCTGCCTTGTCAGCAACGTGGGGATATCGGAGTTTAACTTCTTCAAGCATCTCTCGACCTTTGCCCTCAAGGAAGTCAATCTGTGTGGCGTCGAGTTTGACTCGGTTCGCCTTACTGTCAACCCACTCAGGTTTACCAACTGCATAACACAGACCATTACGGTGCGACTTGGAACCACTGTAGTCGTGCAACCAGAGACTGTCTACGTCGACAGGAATATTGCATGTCTGTTTGAGTGCTTGAATATAGAACCAAGAAGTGTATCGACCAAACTTGTGTAGGTTGTTGATAGTATCCCAGAGAGTGTAGAAATCCTTAACAGGGTCGCCGACGAAGTTTTCCGTCAGTGCTTCTCTTTGGGGTCTTCCTCCGACAAACTGTTTATATGATATGAATTGGTCTGCGAGGTGTCCTTTATTCCATTTAGTATCAGTTTGATAACGAAGACGAGAGTAATTAGAATTATTCCAATCCCGTAGACGTTCCACTCCGACGAGTTCCATATCAGGAAACTCATTCCAAATGACATAAGCAGTGGGCCAATGATATGTGGTGCCATAGATCCATGTTATCCAAAGTTGTTGTTCTGAGTTGTACTCAAAACGGTTGAAGAAATAGTTCGACATATCTAGGGCAGGGTCAACGTCTTGTATCTCAAGACCTCGACCAAACCACTTTATAAATGTTTCTTCGCTCACAGGAAAGCGTCCAACGAGTAGTGCGTTGGTTCAAATAGAGCATGGCGCAACCAGTATTCGCCGACCGAACTTATGGCAGTTTCAACCTTGTCAATTTTCTTCTGCCCAAACCCATGAGACTCAACGCCCTCTTCCTTCAGTTTGTCAAGAACCTTTGTGACAGGCAGGGAGATTGATGGGTCATTGACTGCCCTCTCACGGAAGGCGAGTTGCTCTTGTATGGTAGGGAACAGAGGTTGGTCGACGCGCAGGGAACCAGAAGGGTCAACTGCCCAGAAGATTGTACCGTTGCGCTTGTGCCAAGTCACAGAGGATGGAGTACAAGACATCTTCAGTCTCTCCATACCCGCCTCGTGTGCTGCCTTCATAACTTCCCAGTAAACCTCAGAAGCATATCCACAACCT
>Ga0228662_1000272_pt1 | contig 27799 bp, 26 predicted proteins | sample 76DmetaG_FD_183173 | JGI IMG/M metagenome (GOLD analysis project Ga0228662, IMG submission 183173) | Seawater microbial communities from Monterey Bay, California, United States - 76D | ecosystem: Environmental > Aquatic > Marine > Coastal | place: USA: California | collected 2016-11-10
GGAAATATAGAATATTTGGTCACGAAAATGGGGTCAAGGCTGTTCGTGAGGTTTCAGAGGGTTGTGCCGAGCTTGGAGTCAAGTACTTGACGCTTTATGCATTCAGTACAGAGAATTGGAATCGACCCAAAATGGAGGTCAATGCATTGATGACTTTGCTTGTAAAAACTATCAAAAAAGAGACAGGCACGTTAATGAAAAATGGGATTAGGCTTGAGGTAATTGGTGACAAAACAACCTTACCCAAGGATTGCAGAAAAGAGCTTGAAGAAGCCATTGAGGTGACAAAAGATAATGCTAAGATGACGCTAATATTGGCGTTAAGTTATAGTGCAAAGTGGGACATAGTGAATGCTACTCGAGATATTGTTAAACGTGCAGTTGATGGGAAAATATCCCTAGATGATGTTAATGAAAAATTGATTAATAATACATTAACAACGCATAAATACCCTCACCCAGAGCTGATGATCCGTACAAGTGGGGAACATCGAATAAGCAATTTTTTGCTTTGGGAGATAGCGTATAGTGAATTATATTTTACCAATGTATTGTGGCCAGATTACAGAAAAGAACATTTGCATGAGGCAATAATAGATTACCAAAAAAGAGAACGAAGATTTGGAAAAACAAGTGAACAGTTGGCTTAGAATGACTTTGATAAAAAACATAGGATTATTTTTTGGGATAATATTATCCCTAAATCTGAATGCTCAATTTGTGGATAGCACTAAAATTATTGTTGACTTTGAGAAGCCTGTTAAATACAATATTGAAGCAATTACAATCAGTGGGAATGATTATACTCCAGATGGTTTAATTCTGCTTACTTCGGGTTTAAAAGTGGGTCAATCAATTACGATACCTGGTGATGACACTAAACAAGCAATAAGTAAATTGTGGAAGAGAAAGTTATTTAGTGATATAGAAATTGGGTTGGTTAAGGCCAAGAATGGCAATATTTCAATCAATATTTCTGTGGTCGAGCGGCCTGCACTCTCTAAGTACTCTATCAAAGGGCTTAAAAAGTCTGAGACAAATAATGTTAGGGATGAGATTTCTCTTCAGACAAACCAACTCATTACAGAGGACCTCATTAATAAAACTAAATCAGAGATTCTTGATTACTTTTATGAAAAAGGCTTTTATGGAGTAAAGACCTCCATAACCAGAGAAGCAGACCCCAAAAAACCAAATTTTCAGATTTTAAGAATAGCTATTGATCGTGGTAAAAAGGTGAAAATGCAAGATTTGGTTTTTGTGGGTAATGAAAATATATCAAGCAAAAAACTTCGAAAAATTATCAAGCCAAAACGACGGTATAAAAAGTATAATTTTTTTGCTACCTCAAAATTTGTTCAAGATGAGTTTGAAGAAACGAAATCGGGTATTGTTCAAGCATACAGTACTTTGGGTTATCGAGATGCATACTTAATGTATGACTCTATTCAACAAATTTCAGAAGACAGAGTAGTTGTTAAAATTGGAATCAACGAAGGTAAAAAGTATTTCTTCAGAAACATTTCATGGGTTGGAAATACGAAGTATAGGACATCTTTATTAGACACATTATTGGGCATTAAAGCCGGGGATGTATACGATCAATCAAAATTAGAAAGCAAGCTTTTCATGAGTGAAAATGGATTTGATGTGTCGAGTTTGTATATGGACGATGGGTACTTGTTTTTTAACGTTAACCCAGTAGAGGTTTTAGTGGAGAACGATAGCATTGATTTGGAGATGAGAGTTTATGAAGGGAAGCAAGCTACAGTGAATCGAGTTAGTATAGTTGGTAATGATAAAACAAGCGACTATGTAGCCCTGCGTGTTATACGAACACGACCTGGAGATAAGTTCAGTAGATCTGATATACAACGAAGCATGCGAGAACTTGCTCAGTTAGGGTTTTTTGATCCTGAAGGACTAGATGTCAATCCCATGCCTAACCCTCAGAATGGAACAGTAGATATTGAGTATAAGGTAGTTGAAAAGCCAAGTGATCAAATAGAAGCGTCCGGTGGCTGGGGAGGCTTTGGGGGATTTGTAGGCACATTAGGGTTAACACTCAATAATTTTAGTTCTCGAAAAGTTTTTCAAAAAGGTGGTTGGGATCCAATACCTTCTGGAGATGGACAACGATTGTCTTTGAGAATTCAAAGTAATGGTCCGCAATATCAAGGGTACAACTTCTCATTTAGTGAGCCTTGGTTAGGGGGTAAAAAACCCAATTCTCTAAGTGTGAGTATTTTTCATAATGTTCAATCTACCTTTCAGTTTAGTAGCGATCGACCTAAATTTACCACCACAGGGGGTAGTATTGCTTTTGGTAAACAACTCAAGTTTCCTGATGACTATTTCTCCTTCAGTACCTCACTTACCTACCAGCGATATGGTTTAAAAAATTGGACATCATTTGGTGCTTCAGAGCTTGGTTTTACGAATGGTAATGCAAATAATATTAGTATAACAACTACACTCTCTAGAAACAGCACCAACCATCCGATATATCCTACAGAAGGAAGTTCGTTTATGGCAAGTTTCCAATTCACACCGCCATATTCACTGATTTCAGGTAAAGATTTTTCCGACCCTACAATGTCACCACAAGAACGATTCCGATGGATAGAACTTGCTAAAACGAAATTTAATGGACAATGGTTTTTAGGCATGGGTTCGGGTAAAAGAAAGTTTGTAATCTCACCATCCTATAGATTTGGAGCAGTATCCATATGGAATGAAGATGTTGGTTATTCTCCATTTGAATTGTTTCGAGTTGGGGGTAGTGGACTATCCAATTTTGTGCTTTATGGAACAGATATAGTTTCTCAAAGAGGATACGATGAAGGCAGAATTAGTGACCCATTAAATGGTCAACAAGGACTCCCCATTTACACAAAATATTCGTTAGAACTTCGATACCCACTAACGGTTGGTCAATCGTCTACCATCTATGCTCAGACATTTTTAGAGGCGGGAAATGCTTTTAGAAGTATTCAGGAGTTTAGTCCTTTTGATGTAAGAAGAGCTGCTGGAGTTGGGGTGCGTTTATTCCTTCCAATGTTTGGTCTTTTAGGAGTGGATTATGCATGGGCATTAGATCAAGGATTCAGAGACGAACCCTCTCAATTTCACTTCTTTATAGGTCAGCAGTTTTAAGGGGTTCTATCTTCTCATTGAAGAAAGAAACCAAAATATGTGCAGATTTTTGATTAGTAGCTAATGGAACATTGTGTACATCACATAACCTTAGTAGCATAGATATATCTACATCATGTGGGTGTTTATCTAGTGGATCCCTGAAAAATATTATTGCATCCATCTCACCTCGTGTCACCATAGCACCAATCTCTGCGTCACCACCAAGAGGTCCAGATGCAACACGCTGAATATGGCTTACCCCTGCATCCATAATCATTTTTCCTGTGGTTCCAGTAGCAATTAAGGTTAATTCTTTTCGCTTGAAAAAATCCATTCGTTGTAAAACAAAAGAGACTAGATCAGCTTTCTTACCGTCATGGGCAATTAATGCAATGTTCATTTGTTATGATATAAATTCTTTAAAATATTCTGTTTTGAGGAGTGAGGCAATTTTATAGCGTTCATCCTTGGTATCTTGATATAGAGCATCTAATGTTTCGTATACATGGTCCAAACCAATTTCTTGGCTCCACTCAAAAGGTCCTTTTGGATATGCTGTACCTAGTTTCATCCCTAGATCAATATCCTTTTTACTCGCAGTACCTTCTTGAACGGTGTAATAAGCTTCATTAATTATCATGCAAATAATTCTGGGGGTTACAAGCCCAACACGACTTTTTACAAAGCGATGTTCCAGTTTTAATCGGTTGAAAAACTCACTTGCAATGATTTTATCTTGGTCATTAATAGCACAACACTCGATGACCTTTCGGTTGATAAATGTAGGCAATGTGTTCATCCCGATAATAGTACACGATGGATGGCTTCCTATTTCAGCATATAACTCTTCCAATTGTATTTTAACAGAACCAACGATAATAAGTTTTTCCTTGGCCTGATGATAAACCTCTATCTGTTCGGGACTATCGTCAAAATCGAGATCAAAAATGACATCATACGTGTCAATTTCACTAATTTTGAACGGAATTAATGAATGTTCAGAAATGAGGTTTTTAAGTTCTTCAACTTGATTTACCTGACCTTTAACTGCGATTTTCATTAAAAGCAAATGTAGACTACAATTATAAGAACATGAAAAAAATAATAAACACATCAAATGCACCAGCAGCCATTGGGCCATACAGCCAGGCAGTTCTTGTCAATGACACACTCTATTGTAGTGGGCAGATTGCACTAGATCCACTCAGTGGAGAATTAGTGTTAGCTTCAATCGAAGAAGAGACCGAACAGATAATGAAAAACATAGAAGCAGTTTTGTCTGCTGCTAAGATGAAATTCGAGCATGTGGTGAAATGTAGCATATTCATGTCTTCAATGGATCATTACAATGAAATCAATGAGGTGTACGCTCGTTATTTTATGAGTAATCCACCAGCTAGAGAAGCAGTAGCCGTAAAAACATTACCCAAAAATGTCAATGTGGAAATAAGTGTGATTGCATGTAAATAGGGGTAAAAGAAAAGCCCCAATATGATGGGGCTTTGTGGTGTGGGGCGGGATCGAACCGCCGACACAAGGATTTTCAGTCCTTTGCTCTACCAACTGAGCTACCGCACCTACTTTTATGTAAACCTTTGTTTGGATTGTCTTTCCTACAAAAGCGGCTGCAAAAATAAGAGGATTGTTTTAATATGGAAACTATTTATGATGTAGATATTTAAAATAAATCTAACTCATCATTTATTCTATTTTTGAACTTCATCAAGATGCAGTATATCGAACAATTATTATTTGTTATCGTACTGGGGGTTGCCCTCTACTTTTTTATTAAAAAGATAAAACAAATTCGAAGAAATATCTTCCTTGGGAAAGATGAAACTATCAACAATCAAAAAGCTGAACGCTGGAAGGTTATGGCGAAGGTTGCTCTTGGACAGAGCAAAATGGTCGTTAGACCTATTGCTGGTTTTTTTCATATTCTCATTTACATTGGGTTTATATTAATCAATATTGAAGTCTTGGAAATTCTCATTGATGGTGTTGCAGGCACACATCGTTCATTATCATTTTTAGGTTCGATTTATAACACAGCTATTGGTTTTTTTGAAATTCTAGCCCTACTCGTATTTATAGCGTGTATTGTCTTTCTAGCTCGAAGATTTATTGTTAGAATACCCCGATTCCATTCTCCTGAAATGAAAGGGTGGGCAACTAAAGATGCCACATATATTCTCGTCATTGAAATTGTTTTGATGGTTGCCTTACTGAAGATGAATGCAGTGGATCAATTACTGCAAGCAAGAGGAGCTGATCATTATATAGCTGCAGGGAGTTTTCCTGTGTCGCAATATTTAACGGGATTTTTCTCAAATTACGATACCTCAACTTTGATTGTATTTGAACGGGTGTTTTGGTGGTTTCATATTTTAGGGATATTATTTTTCTTAAACTATGTACCTTACAGTAAGCATTTACATATCTTTTTAGCTTTCCCAAATACGTGGTATAGCCGATTGAATCCAGCGGGGGAGTTTCAGAATATGCCAGAGATTACCAATGAGGTCAATATGATGCTAGACCCTTCCAAGGCAGACCCCAACATGCCCCCTCCTGAAAAATTTGGAGTGAATGACGTGACTGATTTAAGTTGGAAAAATTTGTTGGATGCATACTCTTGTACAGAATGTGGAAGATGTACAAGTTCCTGCCCAGCCAACATTACAGGTAAAAAATTAAGCCCTCGAAAAATCATGATGGATACGCGTGATCGAGCCGAAGAGTTGGGCAAGGCAAAAGACAGTAACGGGCCGGATTATCACGATGGGAAATCACTGCATGATTTAATTTCTCAGGAAGAATTATTGGCTTGTACAACATGCAATGCCTGTGTAGAAGCATGTCCAATTAATATTAATCCCGTAGAAATTATTTTTGGGATGCGTCAGTATCAAACGCTCGAAAAATCGGCAATGCCATCAGAGTGGGCAATGATGAACAACAATATCGAAAACAATCAAGCACCTTGGCAATTTTCACCGACAGATCGAGCCAACTGGTCGAAAGAAATTTAAAATAAGATTATTCAATGAGCGAAAAAATAAGTGTACCGACAGTAGCAGAACTTATCGCCAAAGGCGAAAAACCTGATGTGCTTTTTTGGGTAGGTTGTGCAGGAAGTTTTGATGAGCGTGCTCAAAAAGTTACTAAGGCATTTGTGAAAATACTCCATCACGTGGGGTTAAAATATGCCATTCTTGGAACGGAAGAAAGCTGTACAGGGGATCCAGCTAAACGAGCAGGAAATGAGTTTTTATTTCAAATGCAGGCAATGGCAAATATTGCTACACTTAACGCCTATGAAATTTCAAAAATTGTAACCACATGCCCGCATTGTTTTAATACTATCAAAAATGAATATCCTAGCCTCGGTGGAAACTATGAGGTGATTCATCACACTCAATTGTTACAGGAGCTAATTGATGAGGGTAAATTAACCTTTGGGAAAGAGCCGTTTAAAGGAAGAAAGATAACCTATCACGATAGCTGTTACCTTGGTCGAGCAAATGGAGTATATGATGCACCACGAAAAATTTTAGAGGCCTTAGATGCTGAATTGGTAGAAATGAAACGATGCCGAAAGAATGGTTTGTGTTGTGGTGCTGGAGGTGCTCAAATGTTCAAAGATGCTGAACAAGGAAATAAGGAGATTAATATAGAACGAACAGAGGAAGCCATTGATACCGGAGCTGAAATCATTTCTGCTAATTGTCCGTTTTGTACGACCATGATTAGAGACGGTGTGAAACACGCCGAAAAAGAAGATAAGGTAGAAGTGTTGGATTTAGCCGAGTTGGTTGTCCAAGCGAAAGATTTATAGGTTCTTAGAAATTAGAACAGGAAATTACCTCGTATTTATCGTTAGACTTAATAGTTTTCACCGAGTTAAATAATTTCATTAAGTGTGTAGTATAGTTAAGGTGCATGTTTGCGACAATGAGCAGGGTACCATTTTCAGCTAAGCATTTTTTAGCATTTTTAAAAAGACTTAAGGCGATTTCAATGGTATTTTCAAATTCAAAATGAAAAGGTGGGTTGCAGACAATTAAATTAAATTTCTGATCGGTTTTAATTTGAAGATCATTTTTCCAATGAAAGTGAGAATTGTCTTTGGGTAGGTTTAATTTAGCAGAACTGATGGCTAGAAAATTATCGTCTATAAGATGGATGCTACACTTTGGATTTTGTTTTCTAATATAGGTAGCTATTACTCCATTGCCACATGCCAAATCCATAATTGTATCATGATCATTTATTTCGGGTAAAGACTCAATGAGCAGCAGTGTACCAAAATCGATTTTTTTATTTGAAAATACTCCAGGATATTGTTTTATAGTTAGCCCTAAGTCATTTTCAATTGCATGAAAATTTAATTGATTTTGGATGTTTTTTTTAGGTCGTTTTAGTATAAGTAATCGAGCTTTTTTCTTGGCTTTACTTTGCGATACATCTTCAAAATAATGTTCGGCTATATCAATCATTTTGGGCGTAAAATTTCTAGTCATAAAACCACATAAAATGATAGAGTCAGCCTTTGATGATTGATGAACGTTCTTAATATAAAACTCAAATAAAGCCATTGATTTTGGAATTTTAATAAGGCCTAAGTCATTAGCTTCGTTTGACTTTAATGGATTATTCCAATGAATATTCTTAGGTGGGATTTTATTGATTTCAAAATTTTTTTTGGTAGCTTTCAGTTGGGAGTTTAATAGAATGATACTAAGGGGGTGATAGGAATTTAAGACACAAGCCAAAGCCCCATATGTATCATGGTATAGCGTTATTTTCTTTTCGTGCAGTTGATACTGATTAATCTCTGAGAGAATCAACTCATCAATAGCACTCCAGGCTCTTAAGGATTTATTTTTTGTTTTGGGATAGCGTTCTAAATCCCATTTTTTTTGGTTAAACTGCATGCACTTTTCTGCATACAAAATTAAGGGTAAATTTTACCTAGTTTATCATTGCTACGAGGTTAGGTCCAATATTATTTCATGCTTTTCGTTCATTATAACAGAATATTTGAGCCATTTTAAACGGCTAGCTCTTCTGTAAACAACAAGAACACCCTTCTTGAATTTTAGTGTAGTAACGAGTCTTCCTTTTGTATCGTAGAACTTACTTCGACCATGGATAACCCATTTTTTATAACGAGGTTTTTTATCTTTACTCATTCCCTCAAATTTTTTGTGAGAAAATTTACCATGGTCTGCAGATTTTTCATGGTGCAGCTTTATGCACTTATCCGTCCATAGTAATCTTGGGATGAGGTAAATTTCTCCCAAATCTAGTTCCCTTTGAGCAAAATTAGCCATGATTTTATGGGAATAGAATTCAAATGAACGAATGGTAATGCTTTTTATATCATTTTTAATCTGAATAGAAAATGTACCATCTGTATTGGGTTGAAATACATGTGTGTCATTTATAAAAATTTCAGCATCAGAGACAATTTTACCATATTGGTTGTGCAATGACCCAGAAATGTTGGAATCTGCAGATACCCATGAACTCATAACTAATGTAACAATTAGTAAAATTGAATCTTGTAATCTCATTGTTGGGCGAAGGTAGAATGGCTAAACTCCTCAAATTATGATAAAAGTCATAATTTGATGTGATATATGACAAGAATTAGGATTTAGCTCCAGCGTTTTAATTTTGGAATATTAAGGGTAATTAGGTCTGCTACAAAACCAGGGAATCCTAAATCTTTTAATTTACCTTTAATGAATGCTTGCATCTTTTTTGGAGTGTCAATCTCAATGTTTTGGAATCTGCCATGTACATAACAATAAGAACAATAGAGTATGCTTTTTGAGCCATCGATGTTTGTACCACCACCCATTTTGTCCTTTTTAAGTGGCATGCCGCAACTTTGACAAAGTTTATAATTTTTCATTTGTTTCTTTTTGATTTTAGCTTCTCAATGATGAAATCAGGAATTATTGTATTAGCTATATTTACTAGCTTATTGTAATACTTCATTTTACTGTTGTCTAGACCTTTTCTATTGCTAAAGGTTGTTGTTATTCTGTTTTTTTGACTCTTATTTAGCTCACTGATAGGTCTGCCATTGGTGTAATAGTAAAGGGCTAATGATTTACGACTTTTTCCCTCTGGGCAATTCAATGGGTCTGGGTGACCATGCCAAGAATCTCCAGTGGTAGAGAACATGGCTGCTCGGTTAAATTTTGGAAGTATTTTAGATACACACTGACTCATATCTTTTTCCCATAATTCCAAATGACCGCCATATTCCTCTTCCCAGTCCTTATTGAGGTAGATTAAAAAATTTACTCTACGACTTAATTGAAGTTTTTTATTTTTATGAAAATCGACATGAACCTTAAGGAACCCTCCAGGTTTAATCTCGTGAAACCCTCCTCCTTCAAAGTAGGGGTCAGGGATCAAAGTTTCTTCAATACCCGTAATTTTTTGAAGAAACTCCAAGAAGGGCTGAGAATTTAAAAAATGAACTAACTTTTTAGTTTGATCACCAAAAGTGTACTCTCCTTTGGTTGCGTACTTATCCTCATTAGGATTAGCATAGTATATTTTATCTTTGAGTTGATCAACTCTTGGGAATTCTTTAAGTACTTCCTCTAAGAAATTTTCGTCAAAGAAATCATCAATATATATGCTTGGAAATGGTTTGTTGGTTTGATAAGTGTTTGCCAGTTTGCTTGCTAATTGTTGAAGGTTAGTTTTTGAAGAATTCAGCATAGGTCAAGGAGGGTAATTTATTAAATGCAAGGTTAGTCTTGTCAGGATTGTCTTTTTATGATTACAATCATGTTTTGTGTTGATTTATATCATAAAGTGGACTAAAAGTATAGTCCGTTAAAGCACTAATTCGATTTATTTAAATTTGTGTCATGCAATTGAAATCTATTATAGATTATCTCGAATCTGTTGCCCCCCTTAAATATCAAGAGAGTTATGACAATAGTGGGCTCTTAGTTGGAGAAAAATCGTTGGATATAACCGGGGTACTCATTAGCTTAGACTGCACAGAAGAAATTGTTTCAGAAGCAATTAATGAAAAATGCAATTTAATCGTAGCTCATCATCCAATCATTTTTGGGGGTATGAAAAGATTTAATAATGCAAATTATGTGCAAAGAACAATTCAGAAAGCAATAAAAAATGACATTGCTATTTATGCAATACACACCAATTTGGACAACGTTTTTAAAAATGGGGTGAATGCAAGAATTGCTGAAAGATTAGGTCTAACCAATACGCGTATTTTGAGACCTAAATCCAATACACTCTTAAAACTGGCAACTTACAGTCCAAGGGATAATCGTGACACTATTCTAGATGCATTATTCGCTGCGGGAGCTGGTCATATTGGAAATTATAGTAATTGTTCTTTTTCTACAAGTGGCACAGGCACTTTTAAACCCTTAGCGGGGAGTAATCCTTCAATTGGTTCGGTTGGAAATCAATCTTCCGAAGAAGAAGTGAAAATTGAAGTTGTTGTTCCATATGATTTGCAAAATCAAGTAATTAATCAGCTATTGTCTATTCATCCATATGAGGAAGTGGCTTATGAATGGTACCCAATTTTGAATTCCAATCAATTTGTTGGTGCTGGTATTGTAGGAGATTTTCCAAATCCAATCTCTGACTTAGACTTCCTCAATTTACTCAAAAAGACCATGGAATTAGAGGTAATTAAATATACCCCTTTTTCAAAAAATATTCAGCGAGTATCCATTTGTGGGGGCTCTGGACAATTTTTGATAGAGGACGCTAAACATTCAAATTCAGACGCTTACGTAACATCAGACATTAAATACCACGAATTTTTTGATGCAGAAAATCAGCTGATGATTTGCGATATTGGACACTACGAGAGCGAAAAGTACACCATTGATTTATTATATGATATTTTGAGGGAAAAATTTAGTACCTTTGCAATCCTAAAAACGAGGATAGATACTAATCCAGTTAAATATTTTCAATAAAAATGGCAGTAAAAACAATAGCACAAAAACTTGAACAACTTTATAAACTTCAATCCATTGATACAAGACTTGATCAATTAAGAGCTATTCGTGGTGAGTTGCCAATGGAAGTTTCGGATCTAGAGGATGAGCTTATTGGATTAAATACTCGTTTAGCAAATTTCGAAACAGAAATAGAGACGTTTAATTCTCAAATATTTGCCAATAGAGAGCAAATCAAAACTTCAACTGAGTTAATCAGAAAGTACAAAGGTCAACTTGATAATGTTAAGAACAACCGTGAGTTCGATGCTCTTAACAAAGAGATTGAGATCCAAGATTTGACTATTCAGGCAGCAGAGAAAAAAATTGGGGAGGCTGAAAAATCAATTACGCTCAAACAAGAGTTAATCACAGAGGTCCAATCTATTTTGGATGAAAGAGAGAAAGATCTTGAAACTAAAAAGAATGAGCTTAAAGAAATAACTGAAGAGACACAAAAAGAGGAAGTTTCTATTCAAGAGGAGCGAGAGAAAGCAACCCAGACGATTGATGCTAAAATCTTTAAGGCTTATGACCGTATCAGAAACAACTTTAGGAATGGGATTGCCGTAGCTCCGATTCTTAGAGGAGCATGTGGTGGATGTTTTGCTAAAGTACCACCTCAATTGCAGTCTGATATTAGACAATCTAAAAAAATTGTAATTTGCGAGGCCTGCGGTCGTATTCAAATTGATGCTCGAATGGCAGGTATTGAAGACCATGTCGAAGAAGAATCGCCAAAGCCAAAAAGAAGAGCTGTTCGTAAGAAAAAGTAACAGCACTCGAGGACTTTCCCTCACGTTATTTTTATTATTCTATTTATCTGGCTTATCAGCTAACTATTTCAAAATAGATAGTTCTCTTCAGGTAATTCAAAAAGAAAATATTAAGCTTCGTCTTGAATTTGCCAAAGGAAATTTACTACAACAAAAAGACTTAAACCCTCGTAATAGTGCAGTAGAATATTTGTTGCATTTCAATGCTTATCTAAAAGTGTTTATTGCTGAAGATCAACATTTTTATAAAGACTATGTGCATGCTAAAAATAGTGCTCTTAATCATTATAATCAACTGCCAGACTCTTCACCGTTTAAAAGATTTGCCCAATCTGAAATTCATTTTTATTCAGCCACTTTACTAGCAAGGCAAGGGGAATATTATAACTCTGCTTTGGAAGTTAGAAAAGCATGGAACCTTATTGAAGAAAATCATCAGCTTTTTCCCAATTTCCTTCCCAATAACAAAACACGTGGAGTCCTTAAAATCTATCTGTCTACGATTCCTGAAAATTATGATTGGATTATTCGAATTCTTGGCTTTGAAGGAGATTTAAATCATGGTCTACGTTTGTTGCAAACATTGAGTAAGCATGAATCAGATGAAAATTACCTTAGTCCGATAGCACAAGAGGCATCCTATCTATATTCTTTTTCCCTACTTCATGCTGCTAAAAACCCAGTTCGATCTTGGAATGTAATGCTTAAATGTACGCAAGATTATAAAGAAAATTTATTGAGTAATTATTTTAGGAGCTCCATGGCCTTAAAACTCAATAAAAATGATATAGCATTTAAGACATTGACAAGTCGACCTTATGGATCAACCTATGAGCCATTTCACTTGTTGTCTTATTATTTGGGTGTATCTAAATTGCATCAGGGAGATTCATCTGCTATCATCGACTTGAAGTTTTTCATTGACCATTATAGAGGAAAAAGTTTTCTAAAAAGTGCCTATCAAAAAATTAGTTGGTTTTATATTCTTAGAGGAGATTATCATAAAGCTGATTTATATAAGAAAAAAATTAATTACATAGGCAAGGCCAACAATAATGAAGATAAGCAAGCTTCTCGTTATGTAAATAAAGAAAACCCGCATCCAGTTATTCTTAAATCCAGACTGCTATATGATGGAGGATATTACAAAAAGGCATATGATTTACTTCAAAGTTTTAAAGTTAGAGAATTAACATCTTCAGATGAGAAAGCAGAATTTTGCTACCGAAAAGGCCGAGTACTTGAAAAATTAAGGTACAAAGACAGAGCTCTAATTATGTATGAAGCTTGTTCGCTCTATGGGGTTAAAAGCAAGGAATATTATGGGGCATATGCTTGCTTGTATTTAGGTGATCTTTATGCTAAGGATAACAACATTGATTTAGCAACAAAATTCTATAATCGAGCAATGTCATTCTCTAATAATGAAGAATATGTTGATACCATAAATAGTCGTGCAAAGGCAGGTATAAAAGAACTTCGGTAATAGCTCTGATTTTCTTCTCAAAATCAAATCTTTACATGAAGGAATTCAGCTTATTTTTGCATACTTATTAAAAAAATGAGCGATAGACCAGTAAGAGTGCGTTTTGCACCAAGTCCAACAGGACCACTTCACATTGGCGGAGTAAGAACAGCCCTTTATAATTATCTTTTTGCTAAAAAGCATAAAGGAACATTTATTCTAAGAATTGAAGATACAGATCAAAAAAGATTCGTTGAGGGTGCTGAAGAATATATTAATCAAAGCTTAGAATGGCTTGGTATTAATATCGATGAAGGAGTTGTTCAGGGTGGACCACTTGGACCTTACAAACAAAGTGAGCGAATGGATAAATATGCGGCCTATGCTCAACAACTTGTAAAAGACGGCTATGCTTATTATGCATTTGATACTCCAGAAGAACTTAACGAAATGAGGTCTAAACTAGAGGCAAGCAATATGAGTGCAAAGTACGATTCAACTTCTCGTATGAGTATGAAAAATTCGCTTACACTTAGTGAGGATGAAGTAAATGAAAGGCTGGATAGAGGAGATGCATATATTATTCGAATTAAGTTGCCTCGAAATGAAGAAATACGTTTTCATGATGTAATAAGAGGATGGATTGTATTCAATAGCAGTCAATTAGATGATAAAGTTCTTTTAAAAGAAGACGGTCTTCCTACCTATCATTTAGCAAATATTGTAGACGATCATTTAATGGAAATAAGTCATGTGATTCGAGGAGAGGAATGGTTACCGTCTGCACCCTTACATGTAATGTTATATCGATATTTAGGGTGGGAGACCACTATGCCAAAATTTGCTCATTTGCCTTTGATTCTGAAACCTGACGGTAAGGGAAAATTAAGTAAGCGTGACGGAGATCGACTTGGGTTTCCTGTATTTCCAATTGAATGGACATCCCCAGAGGGAGAAGTCAGCAGTGGATATAGAGAGAGCGGTTATTTATCTAAGGCAGTAGTAAACATGCTATCGATGTTAGGCTGGCACCCGTCAGATAATCAAGAGTTATTTACCTTGGAAGAATTAGTTGAGGCGTTTGAACTCGAACGAGTATCTAAGAGCGGAGCTAAGTTTGATATGGATAAATCAAAGTGGTTCAATCATCAATTTTTGATGAGGGCAAGTTCAGTTGAATTAAAAGCAATGATTGAGGATCAATTAACGCCAATTCATACTCAAAGAGGTGAAGATTATCTAAATCGTGTGATTGAATTATTAAAAGAGAAAGTGACATTTCCAATGGAGCTATTATCCATGGGTCAGTATTTTTTTGATCTACCTTCTAGCTATGACGAGAAGGTTCTTCGTAAGAAATGGAATGAAGAGGTATCAAACCATATGAATCAGCTTATAGACGGTTTAGTTGAGTCGAATTATTCTAAAGCTACGCAGATTGAGGAGTATCTTAACCATTATGCTGAACAAAATGAGATAAGTAAAGGAAAGTTATTGCAACCATTGCGTTGGGTAGTGAGTGGTCAAGCGGGGGGGCCTCCAATTTTTAATATGCTTGAACTTATTGGATTAGACGAAATTAAACGAAGAATGGATGTTGTGAATGAGAAGTTTTAAGACTAGCTCTTATAATTTTTGCTAAGTTTTAAAAGCTCGCAAGATTTTTCGCTTGCAATCTGTTCAGCTACTTTTTTAGATTTTCCTCTACCTCTGGCAATTTCTACACCATCAATCATTACACCAATGATATAAGTACGGATTCTTTTTTCTCCGTTATCGTTTAAAATTTTAAATTCAAGGTGCTTTTTGTTTTTTTGAGCGTATTGGTTTAGTAGACTTTTGAAATTAACGGTAATATCCTTTAGCTCATCAAAATCAAGAAATGGTTTAACAATTTTACGTTTAACATACCTTTTTGTAAAATGATACCCTTTGTCAACATAAATAGCACCTATGAGTGCCTCAAGTGCATTGCCAGCAATACTTCTAACAGCACTATGGTTTTTTTCGATAGACTTATCAATTTCAATAAAGTCATCAATCCCCATTGAAGTTGCGATTTTAGAAAGCATATTCCTACTTGCGGATTTGCTTCGCATATCTGTTAAAAATCCTTCTCCTTGAAATGGAAATTTTTTGTATAATAACTCTGCTATTATTAAATCAAGCACAGCATCACCAAGATACTCTAGCCTTTCATTATTGGTTTTCGTTTTAATGCCAACTACTTTTTTTGATTTAGAATTATGAAGAAATGCTTGTCTATAAAGATTTATATTCCTTGGATAAAACCCAAGCAATTTATAGAATTTTCGATAGAAAGCGGCATTTTTTGAAAGGTAGAAGTAATATGGTTTTAGTATACCCAAAAGCACACTATTATTCACATTTACCCATAATTACAGAAGCATTATGACCACCAAAACCAAATGTGTTGCTCAGTGCGTAATTTACTTCTCTTTTTTGTGCCTTATTAAAGGTAAAGTTTAGTTTATTGTCAAACTGTTCATCATCTGTAAAGTGATTGATGGTTGGGGGGACTATCCCTGTATTGATAGCAGACAAGCATGCCAGTGCTTCAATAGCACCTGCTGCACCTAGTAGGTGACCTGTCATAGATTTTGTAGAACTAATATTAAGGTTGTAAGCGTGATCGCCAAATACTCCTAATATAGCTTTCGTCTCGCTAACATCACCTAATGGTGTGGACGTACCATGTACATTCACATAATCGATGTCACTCGGACTAATTTCTGCGTCTTTAAGTGCAATTTTCATCACATTAGTTGCTCCAAGACCTTCTGGGTGCGGTGCGGTGATGTGATGAGCATCTGCAGTTAATCCTCCACCTAATATTTCGCCATAAATTTTAGCACCACGAGCTTTGGCATGCTCATATTCTTCAAGCACTAAAGATGCGGCACCTTCACCTAAGACAAATCCGTCTCTATCTGCATCAAATGGACGAGAAGCAGTAGATGGACTATCATTTCTTTCAGATAATGCCTTCATACTATTAAATCCACCAACAGCAGACGGTGTTACACATGCTTCTGACCCACCAGTAATGATTGCCTTTGCCATACCCAGTCTGATATAGTTATAGGAGTCAATAATGGAATTATTAGAAGATGCACAAGCAGATATTGTCCCAAAATTAGGTCCCCTAAAACCATATTTGATTGAAATATAACCAGGGGCTATATCACCAATCATTTTAGGAATGAAGAAAGGATTAAACCTTGGTGTGCCATCACCTTGGGTGAATTGGCCAATTTCTTGTTCTAAAACCTGTAATCCGCCTATGCCAGAGGCCCAAATTACACCAATATCTTCAGGAATGAATTTCGTATCCAATATGCCAGAATCATGAACAGCTTCATCAGCTACAATCATTGCATATTGAGTGAAGGGATCCATTTTTCTAGATTCCTTTCTATCAATGTGATCAAGGACGTTAAAGTCTTTTATTTCACAAGCAAATTGGGTACGAAATTTTTCTATGTCAAATCGAGTGATTGTGGCAGCACCACTTACTCCTTTTGATAGAGCACTCCAAAAATCTTGGGCATTATTGCCAATAGGTGTCAATGCACCAATTCCAGTAACTACTACTCTTTTGAGTTGCATGACGGGTGAGGTTTAAAGGTTAATTAACCTGCGTTTTCAGTAATGTAACTTACCGCATCTCCTACAGTAGCAATTTTTTCTGCTTGTTCATCAGGAATGGCAATGTTAAATTCTTTCTCAAATTCCATGATTAACTCAACAGTATCTAATGAGTCAGCACCAAGGTCATTGGTAAAACTAGCATCATTTGTTACTTCAGATTCTTCAACACCTAACTTATCTACGATGATTGATGTTACTTTTTCGGCTATTTCAGACATAATAATTTATTAATGTTAATGTGGTGCAAAGAACATTTTTTTAGATAAAAAAGACAAAATTAATTTTACACTCTTAAATAATTGAAAAAATGCCATCACTTTTTGCCTCTGGTGAGTTTACACTTGAATATCCTACAATTTATGGAGTAGCAACAAATCAAAGGCTTTTGGGGTTTATTCATACACTTTCAAAGGATCCAGATTTTCATGTAGAATGTTATGATGATATAATAGATTACGATCAAAAAAGTTATCATTTGAACTATGTGATTACTTTACTAGACGATGAATCGCAATGTATTTTGATTAAAAACAGAGGTTCTTCATCTTTGTTCTATCCAAAATATAAGAATGTCGAGTATCTATTGTGTTCAAGCAATGAAAATCAAGTAAATCCTGAAATCATTCAAATTTTTAGCAAACTTCCGGATATATCGCTTTGTTTTGCATTAGAAAGTCCAAACCAACAACAAATACTAAATTTTATAAAATTACAATGAGTCATATTGTACGTTACAACAAAACAAAGATAATTGCTACTATGGGTCCCTCAACTGCTGATGTAGAGGTACTAAAAGAAATTTTTATAGCAGGTGTGGATGTCTGTAGGGTTAATTTTTCTCATGGCAACTGGGATGATCACTTATCGATGATTCAAAAGATTCGTCAAGTAAACAAAGATTTAGGAACACATGTAGCTATTCTTGCCGACCTTCAAGGACCTAAGCTTAGAATTGGTGAAGTAGAAGGAAACAAGATGCTCTTAGAAAATGGGGCTTCTATGATATTAACGACAAAAGCTACCATTAGCAAAGACAATACAATCCATGTCAAGTATCCAACACTTGCTCAAGATGTAAAAGCTGGTGAGCGTGTGCTATTAGATGATGGTAAACTTGAACTAGAATTTGTAAAAATTATTGATAATCATTCGGTTGAAGCCAAGGTAATTAATGGCGGGTTTTTGAGTTCAAATAAAGGATTCAATCTTCCATCTTCAAAGTTATCCGTAGATAGTTTGACAGAAAAGGATAGAAAAGATTTGGAGTTTATTATGAAGCATGATTTTGATTGGATTGCTCTTTCATTTGTCCGCGAGGCCGATGACATTCATAATTTACGAAAGATTTTAAATGAAAATGATTGTCAGTCTAGAATAATTGCCAAGGTAGAAAAGCCTCAGGCGGTTGAAAATATCGATGAAATTATTTCAGCAACCAACGCAATTATGGTAGCAAGAGGAGACTTGGGGGTAGAAATGCCTATGGAAGAAGTGCCAATGATTCAGAAGCGAATTGTATCAAAATGTATTCAAGCGAGTAAGCCTGTAATTATTGCAACTCAAATGATGGAGAGTATGATCACTTCACCTACACCAACCCGAGCAGAAGCTAATGATGTAGCTAATGCGGTAATGGATGGAGCAGATGCAGTCATGCTTAGTGCAGAGACTTCAGTGGGAGATTATGCATTAAAATCAGTACAAGCTGTAGAAAAAATACTCGGAAGCACGGAACTCGGATGGGATATCTATAATAAAATTAAAAAACCAAATCCCGCTTCACCCTCGTTCTTGAGTGAGCGAATCTGCTATGCCACAGTAAGTATGAGTCAAGGGATTGGTGCAAAGGCTATTTTGTCAATGACACAAACCGGTTATACGGCGTACAAGATAGCGAGTGGTCGTCCGAATTGTGATATTTTCATTTTTACGGCTAATAAAAGGTTATTGTCAAGACTGAGTTTGGTTTGGAATGTCAGAGCCTATTATTATGACAGTAAAACTAACACCGACGATACAATAAAAGAGGTCATAAAAATATTAGTTGATGATAATTTACTCAAAAAGGGAGATGTTGTTATCAATACTGCTGCAATGCCAGTATTAGAAAATCGAAAAACAAATGCGTTGAAAATCAGTACTGTTGAATGAGCGAAATAGTCAATCGTGTAGAAGCAAGTGGGATTATAACCCTCGATTTGGAAGAATTAATTCCAGATCATACTCAGTCATATATTGATATCAAAGATCAATTGTTTCAAGGATTAATTTTAAGGGAAAAAGATTTTCGAGCATGGGTAAAAGAACACGACTGGGCTAAATACCAAAATCATGATGTAGCAGTATATTGTAGTGCAGATGCTGTAGTGCCTACATGGGCATATATGTTGATTGCTACTGCAATAAGTCCTGTAACATCCTCAATATATTTCACCCAACCAGATAACCTAAGTGCGATGATTGCAGAACGTGCAGTTTCTCAGATAGATATCACCAAGTATTCAGACTGTAGAGTGGTTATTAAAGGGTGCGGTAATCGAGATATCAGCAATCATGCTTACGTGATGCTGACATCAAAACTTATACCTGTAGCCAAGTCGGTAATGTTTGGAGAGCCATGTAGTACGGTGCCTGTATACAAAAAAAGGTAATTTGGGATAATATCATATCCATTTATGACGAATATCATAAAAACAAGCTTTGTTGTTTGAAAAATATTTTCCCATTTTGTGGGCGATATGAACACAACACAACACAACACAACACAAGAAGTAGAGTTAAAACTGTTTTAACGCTTTTACTTTTTATGGGCTTGGTAAACACTACACAAGCTCAAACGAATGATCAAGTACTAACTCGTGTCAATGGAGGAGCAAGTTGGCAGGATCCTGTTACTTATACAGAGGGTCTGGGAATTACGATTGGTGCAAATAATGCAATTAGCATAACCAATACAGCAACTGATGGTCAAGTATTGACGTCATTTGGTACAGGTCTTATTCGTTGGGAAACCCCTGCCAATGAAGATATAACCCGTGTGAGAGCAGGAAATGGACTGATAGACGGAGGAATGGTTGGTGATGTCATACTTAATGTAGTAGCAGAGAATGGGTTAACTACTAGAGCAGATGAGATTGTATTAGGGGGTGAGTTGAACGAAGCTACTCCCATTACATTTGGAGGTAATACAATGACTTTTAATCTTTCAGGTGCGGGTGATTTTGTTATCCAAGATAATGGAACAACATTTTTTACTGCAGATGGAGATGGAGATGTTGTTATTAACGATGCTGGAGATGAGTTTCACGATTTTAGAGTGGAGTCAGATAACGAAGATCACATGTTGTATATGGATGCTAGTCTTAATAGAATAGGCATTGGTACTGATGGACCAGATGCAGATTTGCATATAGATGGGATTGGAGAAACAGGACCTATTTTATCCAATATGAAAACTATTACTAACAATGCTGATGACGCACCATTAATTACTTTTAGAAATGCAAGAACAGATGGGACAGGTGAAGACCCTAGAACCTTGGTTAATAATGATTTAATAGGAGAACTTAATTTTGAGGGATATACGGGAAGTACTTACCGGGTTGGTGGAGGAATTCTAATGAAAGCAGATAACACGGTTACTGCTGCAAGTCTCCCTACCAGAATGGAATTTCATACTCAATCTGCAGGAGGAGTGGGAGGCTTTTCTAGAATGTACTTGTCACGAGCTGGACGATTATATATAGGTACTGGGACAGGAACGGTGCCTACTTTTCATTTAGAAGTTAGTGAGAATTCTGCAGCAAAGCCAATATCATCTGTTTGGACGATATCTTCAGACTCTCGACTCAAAACCGTACATGGATCATATGAAAAAGGCTTATCAGAGATAACAGAGTTGAATACGATAACATATAATTACAAAAACGTTGAAGATAAAACATTTGAACAAAGTGTTTTAGATGAACTGGGGATAGGATTTGTAGCTCAAGAAGTTAGGGAGGTATTTCCAGAATGTGTGAAAGAAATGGAGGATGGGTATCTTAGTTTAAATGTACATGCGATTAATGTTGCTTATGTAAATGCATTTAAGGAATTGAGTGCCAAAAATCAAGAATTAGAAAAACAACTTTTGAAAGTCACAGAAGTTCTGAAGAAGGCAGGCGTAAGTTTGGAATGAAATTTATGATATTAAAAATCATATCCATTCATGACGAATATCATAAAAACAGACTTTGTAGTTTGAAAAATATTTCTCCACTTTGTGGGTGATATGAACACAGCAACACAGCAACACAGCAACACAGCAACACAGCAACACAGCAACACAGCAACACAGCAACACAGCTAAAAAATCAGTCTTAGCTTTATTTTTATTTTTTGGATTGGGTGGTATAATACAAGCTCAAACCGAAGTTTTGACAAAGGTTAATGGTGGAGTTAGTTGGACAAATTCTCTTGGAGACATTACAGGAGTGACTGCAGGTGATGGGCTTGCTGGAGGCGGAACTGTGGGTAATGCAACGCTGAGAATAGCAGCTGGTGCAAACGGACACATATTATCCAGTAATAATGGAGGAGTTTCATGGATACCCAATAGTGCGGGAGACATTACAGGAGTGACTGCAGGGAATGGTCTATCTGGAGGAGGAACTGCGGGTAATGCAACGCTGAGAATAGCACCTGGTGCAAATGGACAAATACTATCTACTAATGCAACAGGAGGAGTTTCTTGGATAAATAATTCTGCGGGTGATATCACAGCGGTAAATGCAGGGAACGGGCTTACTGGTGGAGGAACATCTGGAGGGGTTACCCTAAATATAGCAGCTCAAAATGGTTTAGAAGTTGCGTCTGATAATGTAATACTAGGAGGTGATTTAAGCATCGAAACTACAATTACTCAAGCGGACAACGATATGATTTTTAACTTATCTGGCACAGGAGACTTTATAGTAGATGATAATGGTACGGATGTTTTTCATGTGTATGATGATGGTGATGTGATTATCAATGAAGGTGGAGGGAACAATAATTTTAGAGTAGCGTCTAGTAGTAATGCAGCAATGCTTCTAGTCGATGGTACAAATAGCCGTGTGGGCATAGGTGAAGCAAGCCCGCAAGAAGCATTGGATGTAGAGGGTGCCATTAATATTTCTAATAGTACTTATAATACTGTAACCGCAGACGGGCAAATAACTCCAGTACCATCAGGTGGAGAAGGAACCATCATTTATAATGCCAATCATTTCTATGGTTGGGATGGAACGGCTTGGCAGCAGTTGGATTAATATCATATCCATTTATGACGAATATCATAAATGGGGGGGGGTGGAATCGCAATAAATCCATAGATATGCACTTATTAAAAGTGAATTATGAGAACAAAAATATTATTAGGCACATTAGTTAGTTTTTTAGGAATGTTGAATGCTCAAAACGAAGTGTTAACCAAGGTCGATGGCGGAGCTTCTTGGCTCACGGGTAGCGGAGGTATTTATTCTGGAGATGGAGAGACTCCTTCAGATGTGGACGTTACCGTGACAGATCACATTGATTTTGATGCAGGAACATTGTTTATAGATGGGGAAGATCATAGAATAGGAATAGGAACTACAGATCCTCTATTTGATTTGCAGATTGACGATATTGGTAGTAACGGTAATATGGCTATTCGTACTTTTTGGGATAATGCTGTAGGTTCAGCACTTGTATTCGATAAGTCAAGATATACAGGAGGTAGTGCTTCAGATGTACAAAGTGGGGATGCTTTGGGAAGAATAACGTTTAGAGGCAGAACAGGTGGGGCATCTCCAGTTTATAACGAAAGTGCAAGAATTGAGGCTGCGGTAGTAGGAACTCCGTCGAGTACTCGTGCACCAGCAGACTTACGTTTTTCAACAGCAACTACGGGAAACTTGATACAACGAATGGTCATAGAAAGTGGAGGAAATGTGGGGATTGGAATAACAAACTCCTCTCATATGCTTCAACTTGGGTCAGATGATGGTGCTAAGCCAGGAGGAGGATCTTGGACGAATAGTTCAGATATACGTTTAAAAAATATTGATGGACCGTATAGGCGAGGTTTATCGGACATCATCCAATTAAATCCCGTAAGCTATCATTATAAAAATGTGGAAGATAAAATTTGGAACGAAGATGTATTAGCAGAACAATTTCACGGTTTTGTGGCTCAAGAATTACAAGAAGTTTATCCAGAGTGTGTCAAAGAAGACGAGGATGGTTACCTGACCGTCAATGTGAGTGCTCTAAATGTATCTTATGTTAATGCGATTAAAGAATTAAATCAAATGAACACAAAACTTCAGGCTGAGAACAAGCAAATAAGAGCGGAATTACATTTGATTAAAAAGGCTTTGGAAGAAAGAAGTTCAGATTAAAAAAAACTTATTCTCCCAATTCTTCATACGCATCAAAGTTCATGTTGCGTTCACCATCGATATACTCGGTAACAAATGCATCGGATATTCCAATTCGCTTGATGTCGTTACTGAATTGTACAGCATCTAAAAGATTTTCAAAATGACCAATAACGTAGCGTTTTTTACCATCAATTTCTTCAGCTCTAACTGTTTTTAGCTTGTCGTTGAACGATACTAAATCGAGGTATTGGTAGAATCCCATTTGAACTTGATATACGGTACCTTCTGGTAATTCTGTAGTTGGGATGGTCTTTTCTAATTCTACGTAGCGTAGTTGTTCTAATTTTAATTGTTCAGCTAATTGATTTGCTTTCAGTTCAGCTGTTTCCAGTTGACCAGTGAGGCGTGTAATCTCATCGGAAAGTTCTTTTACCTTAGTTTGATGTTGATTTTGCATCTTCACCCATTTTTCAGGATTTTTTTTATAGGTTCTGATTTCCTTTTTGAGTGCTCTTTTTTGGGTTTTGGTCAACTCCTGTGCCTGAGCAGATTGGTTAATAAAGAATCCAAGTGTTACTAGAATAACTAAAAAATTTCTCATGATTGTTTTATAATATTTTAAGCAAAGCTATAATTTAGGTTCCATGATATTCTGATAAGATTTGTGAATAACTAACTTTGCATATACTTTAATGTACAATGGATTATAGAATAGAAACAGATAGTATTGGTGATATCCAAGTGCCTGCGGATAAATATTGGGCGGCTCAGACACAACGTTCGCTTGAAAATTTTAAGATTGGGAATCAAAGAATGCCTATCGAAATTATAAGAGCATTTGCAGTATTAAAAAAATGTGCTGCTATGACAAATCATGAGTTGGGGGTGCTATCTGAGGAGAAAATGAAGCTCATATCACAGGTATGTGATGAGATTGTTACTGGAGACTTGGATGACCAGTTTCCTCTGGTTATTTGGCAGACGGGAAGTGGTACACAGAGCAATATGAATGTCAATGAGGTTATAGCTAATCGGGGACACGTGTTATCTGGAGGTAAATTATCGGATAAACAAAAAGTACTGCATCCCAATGATGATGTAAATAAATCGCAAAGTAGCAACGATACATTCCCCACAGCTATGAGTATAGCGGTATATAAACAAATGGTGGATTTCGCCATTCCAGGGCTTCAAGTTTTGAAAGATTCGTTCAAAAAGAAAGCAAGAGATTTTAAGGATGTGGTTAAAATTGGCCGAACCCACTTTATGGATGCTACTCCTCTTACGCTTGGTCAAGAATTTTCTGGTTATCGAAGACAACTAGAACTAAGCATTAGTGCGATAGAAAATGCCATGATTGGAGCTCAAGAAATAGCTCTTGGAGGAACAGCAGTAGGCACAGGTCTGAATACTCCTAAAGGATATGCTGAATTAGTAGCAAAAAAAATTAGTGCAGAAATGGCCATGCCTTTCAGATCAGCTGAGAATAAATTTGAGGCATTAGCTGCTCACGATGCGATGGTTGAACTCCATGGTTCGTTAAAAAGAGCTGCTGTGAGTTGTATGAAGATTGGTAACGATATTCGGATGTTGAGTTCTGGGCCAAGAAGCGGAATAGGTGAGATTATCATTCCAAGTAATGAACCAGGATCGTCCATTATGCCAGGTAAGGTGAATCCTACCCAGTGTGAAGCGTTGACCATGGTTTGTGCACAGGTCATGGGAAATGATGTGGCTGTGAGCATTGGAGGTAGCAATGGTCATTTTGAACTCAATGTCTTTAAACCATTGATTGCTGCAAATTTGCTTCAAAGTGCAAGGATACTAGGGCAAGCATGTCTGTCATTTAATGACAATTGTGTAGTAGGGATAGAACCTAATCTAGCTGAAATTAAAAATAAATTAGACAATTCCCTAATGCTAGTTACTGCTTTAAATACACACATTGGTTATGACAAAGCTGCAAAAATTGCTAAAAAAGCATATGCAGATAATAGCACATTGAAAGCAGCTGCTATTGAATTGGGTTTTTTGACAGCAGCAGAGTTTGATCAATGGGTTCGTCCAGAAGATATGTGCGGCGATACAGAGCTTGGATTCTAGATTATGAGTGTCAAACTAAAACCTTTTCGAATTAAAACCATTCAGAAGTTCAGTGAGCGTTCTGATTTAAGGATATTAGACATTGGTTCAGGTAGTCATTCCAGTTCCATTACCAAAAAATGGTTGCCTGATTGTCATTATACCGGTGTGGATAGGGATGCCAACTATGATAACACACCTGAGGATATTAAGGCTATGGATGACTTCATCCAATTGGATTTAACTAAACTTGATTTTGACAAAATATCGGACAACTCTTACGATGTAATTATCATGAGCCATGTGATAGAGCACCTTCATAATGGAGACAAAGTGCTACCTTTATTATTTCAAAAGTTGAAAAAAGGAGGGTTGTTTTATATTGAATTTCCATGCGAGGCAAGTGCTTCCTTTCCAAGCAAACGAGAAACACTCAATTTTTTTGATGATGATACACACGTTAGAATTTATTCAATTAAAGAAGTGGCCAATATTTTTATGCGAAATAACTTTGGAGTAAGGTCTGCGGGGAAAAATAGAAGCTGGATTAACATTGCTCTAATGGCTATAAAAATCCCACTTCAAATCCTAACAAAGGGGTATGTTAGAGGTGGAGTTTATTGGGATTGGTATGGGTTTGGCGATTATATTTTGGCTCAAAAAAAGAGTTAATATAGACTAACTTAATCCAGAAATTACACCATTCTCGTCGATGTTCATTCCTTCACTTGCAGGGACACTCGGAAGACCTGGCATACGCATCATATTTCCCAAGATTGGGATGATAAATCCAGCACCTGCTGCAATTTCAAATTCTCGCACCGATACTCTAAAGTCAGTAGGTCGTCCATGCAACTTTTCTTGATCTGAAAACGATTTTTGGGTTTTTGCCATGCAAATTGGGAGATCATTTAAATTAAGTTTTTCGATGCTTTTCAGGTCTCGTTCAGCTTTTGAGGAGTAATCTACACCCTCTGCTCCATAAATTTCTTTAGCAATGGTTTCAATCTTTTCTTTAATAGGGTCCTTTTTTCGATAAAGGGGCTTAAAATCAGAAGCATCATTAGCAATTTCTTGAATGATCGCCTGAGCTAATTCTTTAGTTCCTTTTCCTCCTTCTGCCCAACCTTTACTGACTACTGCTTTAATACCTATTGATTGACATGCTTGAATCAGCCAATCAATTTCCTCTTGACTATCTGTTGGGAAATGATTAATAGCTAAAACTCGGGATAGTCCGAATTTTTGCATGTTCTCCAAATGTTTTTTTAAGTTTTCGAAACCGCGTTCTACACGCTCTAGATGTGGAGTATCATATTCTTCTTTTGGAGATCCACCGTGATGTCTAAGTGCTCTTATAGTAGCAACCATAACAACAACTTTAGGTTTTAGCTGAGCGTATTCACATTTGATATTCAAAAATTTCTCTGCTCCCAAATCTGCCCCAAATCCCGCTTCAGTAATGGTGTAGTCTGCAAGAGACATCCCCATTTTTGTGGCGATTATAGTATTTGTTCCTTGGGCAATATTAGCAAAAGGTCCACCATGGATAATAGCTGGATTGTGTTCTAGGGTTTGAACTAAGTTAGGTTTTATGGCATCTTTAAGGAGAAGTGCCATTGCATTTTCAGCGTTCAGATCTTTGGCATAAATGGGTTTTTTATCAAAGGTGTAGCCAATAAAAATGCTACCTAATTTTTGTTTGAGGTCTTTAATATCTTTTGCCATACAAAGAATCGCCATAATTTCGCTTGCTGCAGTAATATTAAATCCGTCTTGTCGGGGTATTCCATTTGCAGTTCCACCCAGACCAATGGTAATGTCTCTTAATGATCGATCATTAAGATCGATGACGCGTTTCCATACAATGGTACGAGGATCTATGTTAAGACTTCTTTTTTTGCTTTGAAGATTATTGTCGATGAGTGAGCTCAATAAATTATTAGCTTTTTCAACTGCATTAAAGTCTCCAGTAAAATGAAGATTAATGTCTTCCATAGGGACGACTTGAGAATATCCGCCCCCGGCAGCACCACCTTTTATGCCAAATACAGGACCAAGTGAAGGCTCCCTGAGTACAACAACTGATTTTTTATTAAGCTTATTAAACCCTTCATTAAGTCCGATTGATACGGTTGTTTTGCCTTCTCCAGCGGGTGTAGGAGTTAGGGCAGTTACTAGGATTAAGTTTGATTTTTTAATGGATTCTTCACGGATGAGATGAAGTGGAAGTTTGGCTTTGTACTTGCCATAGTGTTCGAG